>JAABUW010000333.1_pt1 | contig 97154 bp, 154 predicted proteins | sample 5560081 | NCBI WGS metagenome assembly JAABUW01 (sample SAMN10711882, study PRJNA513363) | rock metagenome | isolation source: Antarctica rocks | place: Antarctica: Victoria Land, Knobhead sud
CCCTCCTCGTCCATTACTTCCCCGTTTCTGAGCGAAATCTATTTAGTGATAGTCTTGCTGTCCGGACCGCGGTACAGCTTGTGGTCGTAGATGTATTGAATTACGCTATTCGGCAGCAAGTACCTGAACGGGTAGTGTCAGTATTCCAAACAGCTAGGCGCAAAGTAGACTTACTTGATGCTCATTCCTCTTCGCACGAATAGCCGAACCTTGGTAGACGAGATGTCATTATAGATGAGCTGCTTGATGACGATGACGTTCCGTCTAATTCTCATGTCAGGGACGGCGAGCTGAGAGGGGAGAACGGACTGACCGATGGTGGTAGAGGATGTCATGTGATAGTAAGAACGCCCAGACATCCGAGCCAGCCCGCTCGACAATGAGACACCCGAAGCGTCCGAGGATGATGTGAAGCTACGAGAGAGCCGCTGCTCAGCCAATCGCTTCGGCGCGAATAAGGAGTCTTGACTCACATCCGGCTCACTCCACACTCCCGGCTCGCCAAAGCTCTCAATCAAATCCCCTCCAGCCAGCAGCATGACCTTATACTTCCTCTTCCTCCCATCACTCATCATCAATCCACCCCCATCCTGATTCAGCATCTCGTCGAAATGCTCCAGTACCACGGCTGTCCGCTTGTACTCTGATTGTCCGGCTTCCCAGGGATCCACCATGAGCCAGGTTGAGGTATGCTCCACACCGAGCTCGCACATCCGTACTCGGTCGATGGCGGGTGCGAGTCCAGCCTTTTTGTAATACGAGGACCTGAGGGGAGTCAGAGCATATGAGTGTGATCATGGGCAGAGACATACACAGGCGAGTAGTAGCCGGCCATGATCTCGTACGTCTGCGTTTCCAGGATCTCGTCTTTGGCCATCTCGAACATCCGGAGGTGGAGGTACGTCGGCGGGGAGAAAGACCCGCAGGCGACTACGACGATCAGTGCGACGACCTTAACACGAAGGTATTGCTCACTCATTACGAGGGGTATCTTGGATTCATCTGATTAGTATGATGTCAGCTGCGAAGCAAACGATTCGTCATGGACCCACCCTTCATCGTTTTCCGTAACCTATGCCTGGGGAAATGATATTGCCCCGCCTCGCCTTCGGCTCCCTTCAGATAAGCCTCGGTCCCAAACGCCGCTTGAGGAGCATTCTCGTCCAAATCCGCCTCCCCATCATTCAGTCCATTCAGGGCATCATACCCCGTCTCCCTATCGCGTGACAAGGAGTTCCGCCGCATTCGCATACCCTCGGCGTTGGATCTAGCCATATTCGCGATACTTTGCAATATGGTGACGGTTTCGACGCGAGGGGTCAACCCCTCGAGGGTGGGTGAAGGGTCGGTCAAAGGAGGGGAATCACCATCTCGTGCCGGAGGTGTGGGTTGTCTTTTCGGTGAGGATGTCCGAGTGCCGGAGGGTGATGGAGGGTTACCGAAGCGATAGCCTGAGACGAGACGGCGGGATCTTGACGACGAGAGATATTCGTCTTCGCTAGTCGACGGCTTCCGTTGGTGCGCTGACTGAGCAGGGCCAGGGGAGAGCATGCCATTTGGGGGGAATCCGCGCTGGAGTATTGGCATCGGTACAGAAGCCGGTTTCGCGGGGAGGTCGACTGTGTCGGGCCGGTCGTATGGATGAGAGACGGGGAGTGGGTCGGATGTGGGTGATCCGTCCAAGGAGAAGTATCCGGGCTCGAGTTGGTCCGAACTCGCCAGGCCTGCGAAGGGAGGGCTGGACTCCGTCAGTATTGATCGATCCCTCCTTATGAAAGGAGCGTACGAATCTGCGTTGAAGCTATGGAGACCCATAGCTGGGAGGACAGGGGCGGGTCTCTTGAACCCGTTGGTAGTCATGGTGGTGGTGGAGCAGTTCAACGGGGGGGCTGTTACCATGCGCCTGACAAGGACTGATCCCCTCGGCAATGGAATGTGTTATTGAAGTGTCGCCAGGAGGGGTTCGTGGTATGACGAAGGAGGTCACCGCTACAAAGGACGAGAGATGATGATTAATCAAGTCGAGTATTGGAGATCCCCCTAAAACCCGGACCGGCGAACCGCGTCGGCCGACTACGAGAATTTGACTTTAATTCAGTCCATCGCCGGCGATAACAACCGGAAATGAACGAAAAAAGACCTTCGATCAACCTGAATAATACCATAGCTGGGAAACCGCAATCCTGTCCTTTATCAATCCGTCCCTACGCCATGCTCGATGCCTGCTGTGGTGCAGGACACAGCTCAGACCACGTTCATCCACGATGACGGCTCAAGCATGCAGCGGGAATTCAAAGCCATCACGAGGAGCAGCTGCCCCTCCTCCATCATCAAGGGATGATCATTGTCTCTCCTGTGGACGACTAATGCGTGGGCAATCTTTCATCCGCCGCTATACCGTACTGAAGTTTGTGAAAGCGCTCGAGACGAGACCGAACCCGACACCGCGGAAGTATTGCTCTCCTTCCTGCAAAGGGCATTCTAAAGACATCCGTGTCCAGCCACTACGCCTCGAGCTCGCCCGCTCCTTCCACCGTATACTCAATTCTCACTCCAATGGGCACGCTGTTCTATGCTCTCAGGCCCAGGAGGCTGTCGAGCAGGAATCGACTCTCGGTATCCGACCAGCGGAGCAGCGGGAGGAAGCCAGGCGGGCTGCGAGGCGATTGGTCAATTTTGGTTGGGCATCACAGGGCGTCGAGAAGGAGGATAGGAGGGTCGAGGCTGTTATAAATGGGCAGAGGGTGGAGGGGAGCTTCGCTAAAGGAGAATGGGGGATACGATGGGCCGACACATGATCGGCAATATGGACCTTTACTCTCAGGATCAGCACAAATCAGGTTGGCCTCGAAGGCACAACCTTAGCTCATCGCGAGGTCGAACTCTGTCCCTTCGAGCTTGCATGTAATCTTCGTGCCTGGCTGTCCGAAACACCCTAGCGGACAGTTCCCGATACTCCTTTGTTTACTAGAAGGGTCCTTTGACTCAACCCCTTGTTCCCTGATCTCCGCCAAATGGTCCGCCAACCTTTGTCTTCGACCCCAATCTCTGTCCAAAGGAGATGTCGGAACAAATGGAGCTCTTGTTATCCTGCCGGTCCGAAGGACGACGTACCCAATAAACCGCGCGAGGCTGATTGTCTGATCTATAAGGAAACGACGCCGTAACTCTAGTAACGCTTTCGTCGCCTGATATCAGTCGTGAGCCATCAGCACCCGCTCAGAAGTCTAAACCAGGCTCGATCGAACCGCTCTATCCTGAAACAGGGTTCAGAATGGCACCGCCGTCCGCCTTCCTTCCCGATCTCCGCTCGCCGAGATCCCCCAAGCGATTCTTCAACTTCTCCAAAGATCCACTTCCGCCTCTACCGCCTCCCGCCCCAACCGCCGCCTACTCGCCACCGCCTGTCAAGGTGACTCATACAGCCAACTCTTCGTTCTCATCCAACAACTCCTCTCCTCTCGGTGAAGGTGCGCAGATTGTCCGGCGTCCTTCCGATGCGCGGAGGGCAATGAGGCAGCCCTTTACCGCTGGTCTGCCCACGTCCACCTCGAGTAGAGGCGATTTCCGTGAATCGCCACCCGCATCCGCGCCGATGCTGCGCCCTCGTCCGAGTCAGCCATCGATGCCATCCCCGCCACATGAGGTCAAGCCAATGCGTCCTCAGGTTTCCATCTCCCACCTAGACAGGAGATCCACGCTGAAGCTCAAGCCGAGCATATCGAGCACGAGCTCGTCCATCTCACCCTCATCGGATACCCCAGAGTGGGAATGGGGTATTCGATCCCGCCGCTCTACTGTTCGACCGCCACCCCGTCCGAGCCCTCCGTCTCCTTTCAATGCGATACTCCTTTCTCACTCCTCGCGACCCAGTCCGACGGCCTCTTCACATGTCTTGATCAACCTCTCATTTGGGTACTCGCTCGACGATCCACCATCAAACAATACAATAACGATTCCATGGGAGCGAATCTGTCGCGCTGGAGGCCATCTCGCCCGCTTCGTCGAGCGGCACCTAGGCGACGAGGCGGAAGAAGAAGGAAAACCCGACATGACTGATGGTGAGAGTGCGGATGATTCTGACCTGGACTCCGATTACGGTCTTGGCGAACTCCTCCGGTAAGCCTTTCTCCAATTCGCTCATGGCATATCTGAAAACATGAATCACGTAGCGATGACTACCTGAACTCGCTCCTACTATCTTCCACTCGACCGGACACCCACGTCGACCTCCCACCGGTCCCAGTGCTCCCTCTCAAGATCAGAGACAAGCTTCTCCCGAAGATCGACACCAGCTTCGACAGCAAAACACGTGCTCGAACGAGGAACCAATACACCCAACAGCTGCTCTACCCATCTCCATCGTCACCCTTCGTCACAGGTCCGACCGAGCCGCTCCAAATCCGCCGCAAGGTTGCTTCACTTCACCTCGGACCGCGAGAGGTCGAAAGTGGAGGAGCCATCACTGAGCTGAAGATCCTCCTCCTACGAGATGCTGCAGTCTACGGACCGATCGCGCATCGATTGATATATGGGATGTTCCCCCCGATGGAAGGAAAGAGGAGAAAGGCTGAGGAGGAGTGTATTTGGCTGGGAATGGAGGGGCTTGCGGAGGAGACTGCGGCGAGACTGAAGGGGCAGAAATCAATGGTACTTAAGGGCGGTGAGGGGTACATATGATATGGCATGAATAGTCTTAAGCTGCTCCGCGGACGCGAGAAAATACCAGTCGCAGATGCTTGACGCGGCTTCGCACTACCTCCGACCTAGGCTCCGAAAAAATGGGAACTTAGACTGGATCGGCTGAGTCAAAGAGACGAGGGATACGATATGAGTTTCAGAGCAGCGGTAAATAGGGTGAACATTCAACGTTCCGCTTCCGGGCGGACTTACGCGCCTGCTTCCGTTCAATGGGACTAGGTAGTCCTCAATTCTAATCTTGCACTCTCACCAATTCACTGCACGCAATGTCGCTCACACCAGAGCAGAGCTCGGCACTGGAGCAGCTCTTGACCGTCACAGCGTCCGAGAGCTCGGCCTCACGAGAGGGAGATGAGCGCTTACTCCGAGAGAACGGGTGGAACGTCCAAGTGAGCTCGGCCCAACTAATCCTTCCGTATAGTCGGCTGATAGGTGGCTGCAGAGTACGGTAGAACAGATCTTCTCGATCGTACCGACCGAGAGTCCTGCCGGTCCGTCTAGGGAGTCCACCACGATGCAGCCCATGGAGGTGGACGATTCGCTCACCGACTTCCGGCGTCCTACTGGCTCAAGACGACTGTCCGGCCCTCGACCAAATCATCTAGCGGGGACAGCAGGAGTCGGTCTAGGCTCATGGGGACTGCTCGCTTGGCCAGTGACCACAGCGGTCAGCATCATTAGCGGGGCATGGTGTCTCTTCAGTACGTCCTCCTTCCGCTCCTTTGCTTCGCTTGTAAGCTGATGAGCCCAGTCCGGACCTTCATTCCCCTCTCCTTCCTCCCCTACCTCCCGAGCTTCCTCCGCCCACCTTCGCCGACCTCTTCTACCACCTCTCGCTCACGATCCCTCGACCCCACCACGACATCCCTCACCTTTGTCCGTGAATTGGAGACCTTCACCGGATGTTCCTCTTCGTCCGGGACCATGCCTGAGTTCTGGATTGGTGCATACCGCGATTTCCTCACCAGTGTCCGGAAAGAAGGTCGGATAGGACTCGTCATCCTAGTCTGCGCTGAGCATGAGAATGACGAAGAGTTCAAACGGGATGTTCTGTGTGATCCGGAATTCGTAAGGTGTCTCAAGGAGAATGAGATCATGGTTTGGGGAGGGGATGTACGGAGTCGAGAGGCGTACCAAGGTAGATTGGTTGACATGTGGACAAGGCTGATGTGGTAGTCTCGCAGACACTGCTCACCACGAGCTATCCCTCACTCACCTTCCTTTCCCTCCTCCCTGCTCCAGGTCAAGGCGGATCATCCTCGCCCCGACTGACAGTCCTCGCACATCTCTCCGGTCCACCTAGCACCACGACGTCCACCTCTTCCTTGATACAGACCATCACCACCTCCATCCTGCCGCGAACTGCTACCTTCCTCGCAAGGCTGCGGCGAGAACGCTTCTCTCTTGAGGAAGCGCGACATCTTCGGGAGGAACAGGATCGCGCGTTTCGGGCTACAGAGCGCAAGGATCGGGACCAGATGCAAGTGCAGAAGCAGAAAGATGAATTGGCGCGAATACAGAAGGAACGGGCCGACCGTGTCCAACGAGAGAAGTCAGACCTCATCCACAAGCGGAGATTTTGGCGGCGGTATGCTCGCAAGCACCTCCTTCCCCCTTCTTTTGGACCGCTCCGAGTTGCCCTCCGCACGCCCGTATCCGCAGAACGAAATCTCCGACAATTCATCCCCGGACCTTCCACCCTCGCCCTCTTCATCTTCGCAGAAACACTCCTGATCCCCCCATCTGACCGGCCAGAGACCGATCCGGATACTCCACCAGAGGGGTACGAGCCAGAATGGGATTTCCGGATCGTGACGACCTATCCCCGATGTGAGATTCAGCGGGTAGAGGGTGGAGGAGAGGGTGGATGGGAGGCTGTGAAGGGTGCGGGAGGGGCGTTGTTTGCGGAGAAGGTGGAAGGTGGGGCTTGGGGGGATGCGGAGATGAGGGAGAGGGATGGGGAGAGCGATGGGGAGAGCGATGAGGATGCCGAGGAGGCATGAGTCATCGGCTGTGGGACTGAGGATCATGCATCATTATGTTTTAACGATCAAAGTCTAAGCTTCTTCGCAGCAGATCTTCGGGACGACTGAGAAGCTTTCTTTCGTGCCTCGAGATGAGCAGCTGTTACATGGAGCGAGAATCATTGCTTCCCTCGCAATCGAGCAAGCACTGCAGATAGCTGATCCCCGCCTTACCGGATCACCGGCAGTTCTTGGGTCATTCAGTGACGTCAGGTTGAGGATTGAGGAAAGTTGGAATGGGAGGCAGTTGCTGGCGAGGCGCTATGTGCGGGAGAGGGGGTGGTTGTGGGTGGAGACTGGCGGAGACGCGGAAGAGGGATGAAGAGAGCGAAGAGGAGGATGCTGAGAAGTGACTCGGCTGGTGCGGGAAGGGGGGGGGGGGGGTTCATTCATCTTTGTATCTGGCGACCGATGTCCGAGGGACCTCTGCAGATCTCAAGCGGTCATCGTTTGAAGATGGGATCCGGATACGATCGAAGAGCCCGAGCTGTTAAATGTCAAAACACAGATAGCATGACCGGCGTTTACTGGAAACCGAGACTGTGCCTGAAATTACGTATCCCCATAAGTTTGGTAGTGCCTGGGAGCAACACTCCCCCAACGAAATCGCAGATTGTAGCCACAGGTGGGACTGTCCTTCATCTACACCTCATCGCCAGTCGATTTCCCATTGAAACGACCTCTTTGGCCTCCTCGATGGCTGAAACACACACTGGGATCACGACGACCTGCTACTCTCCATCACACGATCCGTGCTTCGTGCTTCACTTCCTCCTCCACTCACGATCCCAGAAAACCCCATCGGTTCGCTAGCCATCACCATCCTTTGTGGGGGCGGAGTTGAGCTCTGACGGCATCTCCTTTGACCGGGATCTAGCATCTGATCTCATACCTCTCCTTTCAGCCCAACACACCGCCTCCAACACAGCCTTCCATCGCATCGCAAACTCAACATGTATCGATCCTCCCCCTCGGCCTCAGAAGCCATCTCAAGCCGCCTCATGTATCCTCTTGTGAGCGTATCCCACCACTCCGAGGACGAAGAGGAGCCCGACATGTCACGATCCAGCACCGACAGCTCACCCAGTGAGGAAGGGTACACGAGCGACACCGACGAGGAGCCCCGAACGTCCAGCCAGACCCTTTCATCGCCCACCTCCCCACCCTCATTTTCCTCCACAAAACTCAATTCCGGCACCATCCCCCAAGCCAAATCCACCATGCATTCTTACCCCCGCTCATCCACCCCACCACTCACCCCCTCATCACGCCAGATCCGTCCCCGTACCCTAGCCCCACTATCCGCCCTCCCCCCGCCCCATTCCTCGGGCGCTTTACCTAAATCCCCTCCCCTCTCTCGAGCACTCTTTGCGCGTCTGGCAAATGATACGGCCCATCCGGCGTTGAATGCGAGTGGCAAGAAGAAGGGTGGGGGAGGGGGGCCGAAGCTGATTGTTCCCACGAAGGGGTTCAGGACGAGGTTCGAGCTGGATCTCACCGCGAGTGAGCTGGCGAGGACGTCTTGAGCTGGACTGCTTGGTTGCGGTGGATGTCAGACACACACAGGAGGCCGGGTGGAGGAGGCGGTTTTGAGGGATGAGAATCGCGAAGGAGAGTCAGAAGAGAATGCTCGATAAGAAGAACGAAGCGAGACACGCCACACCGACGACAACTAGGATGACCAACATGATGTGTATATGCATTCCTCATGTATACAACCATGCGATGCCAACATCACATCTCGCGAGACGTCTACTGCCACTCGCGCTCAGTCCGGCAGCCTCGAACGGCTTGGAAAGCCCTAAGCAGGATTTTCATCAATGCACTGTGTCGTGCGATCGACATCAGTCTGCTGGATTATGCGTAACGGCTGTTTCCCTACTAGGCGTAGCACAAGGGCTTTATCATCGCCATTCAGCGACTACCTGAATCGCGACTGGGTTTCTTGAATGATAGCTTTGCATGCAATGAAGGGGGACGCTAAACTATGCTGTAATCTGACTTGATCTACGATCGCTCCCCCTTCATCCACTCCTCAAACCCGACCTTGATCCGCAAATTGATGCTCTCCAGATTATCCAGTGCCGGCCGGACGTCGAGGTGGAACACGGGGTTCCCTTCTTCGTCAGGCGGGGCGGAGTAGTAGTCGATGACGTAGCGGGTAGTCAGGGTGGTTCCGGATGGAGGGGAGGACGGGTTTTGGGTAGGTGATGGGGTTTCGGAGGGGAGTGGACGGGTCACGATCCAGTCGTGTCTGTCAAATGGGGGCATCGTGCTGAGTAGACCACAGACATCAGCTGATTACAGATCAGCCCAGTAGGGACACTCACTTGAAGCGAGAGGGAAACAGCTGCCCGGCCCAGAGATGCATCCTCGCCTTCGGTGACAGCTCCCCAGGTCGTCCCTGGAACTTGGCGAGCTGAGCGAATTCGCCCCTGCAGCCGCCGTCAGCCCGTCATTGCTTCCATCGTAGCCCTGTCGGCTTCGTGAATGGAAACGAGACTCACCCCGGCAATCTCCTCTCCCACTTCATGACCTCCTCCCAAGCCATCTCATTCAAGAAATTATGGATCTGAACAACCATCTCGATACTCTCCTCTGGCGTCTCCCACCCTTTCCTCACAAGCGCATTATAAAACTGCTGCGGCGAGGGATACTCCCATGTCGGACCTTCGTCCTCTGCATCGGGAATCGGGGACTTCGGACGGGGAATGGTGGACGTCTCTCGGTCGGTGGGGAGGTCAAGTACTTGGTTCACAGCACGGGTGGTGGCGGATACGCCGAGGGGGATGGAATTGAGGGGATTGAATCCGGTTGGAGAGGATTTCTCGTAGTCGATGGGGCATTTGGCGGATGGAGGGATGAAAGAGGTGGTGGAGGCGGTGTTGGACATGGGACAGGTAGGAGGTGGGCTGCGAGAGGAGGAGGCGATCGGGGGGTGAGAGAACGGGAGAGGAGGGGTATCGGGCTGGGTGAGGGGAGTCGAAGTGGACGGGCCGATGTTCCACCTCATGCTGGTGATTGATGACGTGTGAGCTACTGATAGTTCAAAGACACGAGGATGGTCCTGCTAAAGAAACGATCCGATTCTTGTGTCACAAACAGAGAGCTATTGTCGAATTCTTGGTGGCCAGGGAAAACCGGACGTCCTCCGATCTGAAGCGGGGGGATCTATTACGGTCAGAACATGTGCCTCTTCGCGTCCCTTCAACAATGGACGCGCTGAGAACAGCTTTTGACCCACTCGAGCTGTCGTCTCGATCCCCATCTGCTCGCATTCAACGGCTCAGCAGCCCGCCTTCTTGTTCGCCATCAAGTATTCTCGATACGGCGGTCTACTCCGTGTCTTCTGATTTCGCCAAACTCACCGCCATGTCCACCTTCACACTGAAAACACGACATTACGCCGCCCTCTCTTCCCGCTTGCGCAATCTCGGCCAGAACCTCTCGGATACCGAACACCAGCTCGGGGCGTTGGCCGAGCATCTGCAGGCTATGTCGAAGTTGGGTGTGAACTGCGGGGCTCAGTGAGTCTGCCACCCGTTCTTCCTCCTTTAGCTGGGATAGTTGTCGTGTTACGGATAGTGATGGCTGACGGGTCCTGGACAGGTTCATGGCGGTCTCGAGACTGCTCGATTTGGAACTGAGGCAGGCGGAGGCGGCGGAGACGGATACCTTGTCGGGACAGTCTCAGCGGACAGAAGTATGACCAGATCTGGACACTACTGTATGGACGAGGCATAATTGCATGTTGGTTGGGTTCCACGTACGACTACTATCCTTCCACTCTCGGGAATCAATGCTCTCTCGGGTATCAATGCGTAATCTCCACCACCAAGTCGCCCTGTCCGATCGAATCGCTCTCGTGCACGAGCACCCGCTTGATCTTGCCAGACACCGGTGACGAGACGACCGACTCCATCTAAGCGAGGCGATAAGCTTGAAACATCGACATGGATCCCTAACCCACCTTCATCGCTGAGAGCACGCAGACCGGGTCACCCGCCTTGACGTCCTGGCCCTCCTTCACCCGGACCTCGACAACAACACCAGACTGTACCGATCAGTATCGCTCCTCCGTCAAAATCCCGCCAGACGCACCATAGGAGAGCCCACACTACCCGGGTCGCTGCTCGCCTTCTCCCTTGTCACCTGCTCGATGGCCGCATTCGTGTCGGTGATGACCACCGCTCGAGACTACCTTCCTCAGCACCTGGCAAGAAACGGATCTCAGAACAGCTGACCTCTCCGTTGAGCTCGAAGAAGCATTCCCTGGTCCCCTTATCCACATTCAAAGGTCCCACAGCCAGCAGCTTGATAGTAAGTGTCTTGCCCTTCTCGATCGAGATAGTCATCTCCTCCCCGATTGTAGGCTTGGACAGGAAGTACCGTGTCGGGACCACACTACCGTCGTATAAGCTTATATCTCGTCCCAGATATGCTGCGCACCTAAGATCACCATACTTCTCAACAAAGCCCTGGAACTCCTCAAACACCTTGGGATACATGCAATAGCTCGCCACATCATACTCCGTGATGTGGGAGCCATATTTCTCCTTGAGCTCCGTCCTGATCTTTTTGAAGTCCAACGGCTTCATGCCGAGACCCGGGCGGGCGTCGATACGGGGTTTATCGCGAATGATGTTGGACCGCAAGGGTTCGGGGAAGCCGCCGTACGGTTGGCCTAGATATCCCTGGAAGAATTCGACGACGGAAGAGGGAAAGTCGAGCTTGGAGGCTTGGTCGATGACGTCTTGCTGCGACAGGTTGTTGGACACCATGAATTGCGCAAAGTCGCCAACGACTTTGGATGAGGGTGTGACTTTGATGATATCGCCACAAAGCTGATTCGCCTCGATGTACTTCTTCTTGATCTCGAGCCATTGTGTACCGAGACCAAGCTGCGAGGACTGGAACTGAAGATTGGTATATTGACTGATAAGCGTCAGCTATGGAATGGGCTCCCCCATGGACTCATGACTCACCCTCCAGGCATCTCGTGGTCGAATACACCCGAATCAGAGGCTCGAACATTCGCTTCAAAACAGCCGTACAGCACACGGATCTGACTCCAATACGTATTGAGCGCTTGAATATTCTCGTGCGAGATGCCGGTACCAAGGCCAGTCTGCTCAAGGGCAGAGCAGAGCGCACCCATTGCAGGCTGAGATGTCAAGCCAGACAAGTCGTCAATCGCTACGTCCACCACATCTGCGCCCGCCACGGCGCATGCGATCATGCTCGCCGCGGCAATACCCGCCGTGTCATGCGAGTGAACGTGTATTGGCAGGTCGGGATGAGCCGTGCGGATCGCGCTGACGAGCATCTTTGCCGCCTCTGGCTTGAGTAGACCAGCCATGTCCTTGATACCCAGCACATGGATACCCTCCTTGACCAGCTGGTCTGTGAGGTCGAGGTAGTACTGCAGGGTGTACTTTGTCCGCCTCGGATTCGCTACGTCGCCAGAGTAGCAGATGGTGCCTTCGACCACACCACCCGCCTTCTTAGCGGCGTCGATCCCGAGCTTCAGATTGTCAAAGTAATTGAGCGAGTCAAAGACGCGGAAGATGTCGAGACCAGCCTCGACTGCCTTCTTCGAGAAGTCGTAGATCGCGTTATCGGGGTAAGATGTATAGCCGACCGCATTGGCACCACGAACCAAGGCTTGCAGAGGGATATTGGGGACGAGCTTGCGGAGCGTGCGAAGCCTGTCCCACGGATCCTCGTAAAGGAACCGCATCGCCACGTCGAACGTGGCTCCTCCCCAGCACTCGAGGGCGAAGGCGTTCTGGAGCGCATGACTGGTCTCCTTGGCGATGTTTGCCATGTCGACGGTACGCATTCGCGTGGCGAGGAGGGACTGGTGAGCATCCCGCCAGGTGGTGTCCATGATGAGCTGTCAAGGAGTCAGCTCGCGCATGAGCGAAGAGGGATAGACTCACGCAGCCTTTGTATTCTCTGATTGCCTTGGCGAAAGCCGCCGGCCCCTCTGTGACGATGATGTTCCGCCAACCTTTTTGGCACGACTCGGACGTATCGATCACCTTAGTCGGATCGTCCATATCCTTGATCTGAGGAATGAGAGCTTCGGTCTTGAGCCCAGGTTCTCCCATCTGACCCTTGATCGAAGAACCGTTCACGGCAACATCGCCGAGGTAGGCGAGGAGCTTTTGCGCTCGATTTTGAGAAGTGACGAGCCTGAAGAGTTCCGGCGTGTCGTCGATAAAGGTCGTCCAGGTCTTGCCGGACTCGAAGACTGGATGGGTGAGGAGGCGGATAAGGAAGGGGATGTTGGTCTAGGCACATGAGCGAAAGGAGAACACCGAGAAGAGATTTGACCTTGACGCCGCGGATACGGAACTCGACAAGAGCTCGAAGCATTTTCCGCCTGGCCACCTCATAGGTCGCACCGCTCACCGAGCATTTGACCAGCAACGAGTCGTAGTGCGGCTGAAAGGAATCAGCATGGCAATCTACACTTTAAAAGGAGGACTCGCCGTGATCTGAGCACCAGCATAACCCGAACTTGCATCCAATCGCACCCCATTTCCACCCGCCGACCGGTACACCTCGATCTTTCCAGTGTCTGGCTGGAAGTTGGCCGCGGCGTCCTCCGTCGTGATCCGGCACTGGATGGCGAAGCCCCGACGGTGGATATGGTCCTGAGTAAGGCCGAGCTGCTCAAGGGTCACACCAGCTGCGATCTGGATCTGGGCAGCGACGATGTCGATACCGGTGATCTCCTCTGCTAGGATGTCAGCCTTGTCTTGAGGAGGTCAAATCAGCTCACCCGTAATGGTATGCTCGACCTGGATACGAGGGTTGATCTCAATGAAGTAGTGTCTGCCCTGCTGGTCGACAAGGAACTCTGCTGTACCGGCATTACGGTAGTTGACGGCTTTTGCGAGCTTGAGCGCGTCGTTGAGTATGGCTTGACGGATGGACTCGTCGAGGTGAGGAGCAGGAGCGACTTCCACGACCTGACATCGTCAGAACTGGTTGATGGTAGCCTGGCGAGACCTCACCTTCTGATGACGTCTCTGCACGGAACAGTCTCGCTCAAAGAGGTGGACGCAGTTCCCCTCACCGTCCGCAAGGAGCTGCACCTCGATGTGTCGGGGGTGGTCCAGAAAGCCTGTTGACCGTCAGCTTCTGCATGCTTCTGGTCCAGCCACTCACGCTCAATGAAGACCGTTCCATCCCCGAACGCGCTCTTCGCCTCGCTGACCGCCCTCTCGAAGTTCTCCTTAAAGCTCTCCTGATCCCTAACCACTCGCATCCCCCTTCCACCCCCTCCCATAGCAGCCTTGATGATCACCGGGAACCCATACTCCTTGATGAAGTCGTCCGCCTTGTCGTATGATTCGACGGGACCAGGGGTACCTGGGACAACGGGGATTTCGGTCTGCATGGCGATGGTGCGGGCTTTGGTCTTGTCGCCTAGGGCATCAATGGTCTCGGGGCGGGGACCGATGAAGGCGATCCCTGCGTCTTCGACCTTTTGCGCAAACTCGTGGTTCTCCGACAAGAACCCATACCTACTCCATCAGCTGAGGAAAAGGTTGGATGACTAACCCAGGGTGTATCATGTCGACGCCGTGCTCAAGAGCGATGCGGACGATGTCATCCTGAGCGAGGTACGCCCCGACAGGCGTCAACCCCTTCCCCACGAGATAACTCTCATCACTCTTGTATCGATGCGCTCCCATGCGGTCTTCGTACGAGTAGATGGCGACTGTGGACATGGCGAGCTCATGAGCGGTTCGGAAGACGCGGATGGCAATCTCCCCGCGATTGGCGACGAGGACCTTCTTGAGTGGACCAGCATGACCGGCTTGCTTGCTCCTTAGGGTCTGGATACTGTGCATTATCAGTAATTGAGGAAAGCGGGTGGGGTAAGGTGGAAGCAGCTCACGTCTGCGCGGGAGGTGTGCCAGGAGTGCCGGGACTACCAGGAGTGCCGGGTCGAGAGGTACTGATGCTGAGGTGGGACACCCATGCCTCGATCTGATTGTGCGTACAAGCAGTATTGTTGGTCATGATACGTGTCATGGTGTTACGAGTCGAAAAGTAGAGGAAAGGATGGCAACAAAGTCAGCTCATCATTCTAATGGGTCCAAGCGCGGTACGTCTCGCTGGGGAAGAAGCTCCCCAGCGCAGAAGTAAGTTGGATTTCATGGGGCAATGATTGAGTTCAGATCAAAATCAAAATCACTTACAGGCGTCTGTGTCTCGGCCATGCCGCCTAGTCTCGCTTATCGCTAATTCTGCAGCGAGTTGGAAGAAGGCTGATGGGAAGAATGCCTCGAGGCGGATTGATCTGCTCCCCTTGTCGGTTATCCTTGGGGCGCTCCGTTCAAGTGTGATAATGTGATGAAGAGTATACCCCGCGATGTTGTCCTGATTGAAGGCAAACCCAAGAACGGTAAAGGAATGCTACATGTTCACGTTTCAGACGCACCCCCCTGTCCTCGCGCCGAGTTTTGGCTACATAGCCCGAGCAGCGGCTTAACGGTCAAGCCGAATAGATCCGAAAATGCGGCGCTAAGTATATTGACGGCACAACGGGATCATCAAGCGAAGGAGCTCCAACTATGCGACGCGGAGATCCGCAGAGCCCATCCCGATGCATGGCATCCAAACTTCCGCAATCACCAGAACCCGCCAAGCGCCTGCAAGTCGCTCGCTACGGTTACCGCATCCGTCCCAATCTGCCTCATCATCTCTCGTTGTCGGTTGATCGGTTGTAATGCGAAGTGATTCAAGAGCGCTCCGTCAAGTATGCCCTTCGACAAGGGGCGGGGAACAAGGTCGTTCCGCACGGTACTTGAAATTGCGCATCAGCTTGCGACACAGGCAGGCATTCGGGATCCTGACCGGAATGCACGAGGATTGAGACCGGCAACATGCTGTGCATTACGCACGAGCTGGTCAGAAACCAGCTGAAGACGCTTGAATCGTGCCGGCTTGACTGAGACGATAGTGGTGATGGATCCATCGGCGGTGCCTATCGCTGATCAGCGATACGGCCACGACTAGGGGAGGATCATTCTTACCGTAGACCATCTGCGTCTGTGGGGCGAAATCTTCATCCGCAGTGCGGCGGCGCGCTATGGCTTTTGAGACGATAGCCGGAGCGCCGGCGTGATACTCCGTCCTCAAAATGAGCTTCTCGCCATTCAACGAGTCCGGATCTGCCATCGTCAGCGACGAATACCATGAGGTCGGGAAACAAACCCGCTGGATCGAAATCCACCATGCGCATCTCCCCCGACCGGTCATTGGTCAAGAAACACACCTGTCCCTCATGCACCAGGAAGTCTGCATCAAGCAGCGAAACCGGCTGAAGGTCCTTGCTGACTATCGTGAACTTGTATGGGTCCTCCTGTTCCAGGATCAGCCTCGCAAACAGAATCTAAGGGGTGGAACTCACCTGGAGCGAAACGAACCACACGCTCTTGACTATATCGCTGATAAGGATGAGGTTCTTGAACACCTTGATGCTCGTAACATAGAGCATCACGTCGAGGAAAGCCAAGCCCATCAAGCGGTCGTCGTAGTCAAGGCCCTTGACGTAGATCTGAGGACCTCAGTTGCGGCACATCTCCGCCAAACTCACCTTCGCCCCGTTCGAATGCAGCAGATATCCAGTGATATTGGCAAGAGCGCTGACCGGATTCCTCGCTGGATCCTTGCATCGCAATTTCAGGCGAAATCCGCCGCCAGACTGATCTGGCTCTCCGACTGTCTCGACGATCTCGAAAATGTATACCTACATCGTCGATCAGCAATACATTTGCGCAGAGCAGGGGTACGAACATTGCCTCGAGAGGCTCTGTCCTCGGCGAAATCAAATCCTGTGCCAATTGCGATGAAATCTCGAAATCCGCCGGACGTGCTGGGCGATTCAAGAGATACGCTTTCCATGCAGAGAACCTGCTCGTTTTGGTCAAAGTCGTAGCTGTAGACCGTTCAGGTGAGACACTGGACTTGCGAGAGAAAGAGGCGTACCCATCGATCACTCGCCATGGGTCGAAACCCTGCGAGAACAGCTCAAGGGAAGACCGCTCATTCGTCGGCGGAATTAGGTTCTCCCCTGCTTGAAACTGTAAATACCGGAGTCCCCAGGCGGTCAAGCACTGACCTTCGGGTCCAAGCTGTATCTCTCCCTCCTCATCGTAGGCCTGGAACGGCACAGTGATAGCAGTCGCCCCGACATAGTGCGCCGATGTCGGGTCGAAGGCGATGTTTGTATAGACTCGGTCCATCTCGAACCGATCGCAAGGCATTGCGAACTCGGTATTCAGACTTGGCGGCAGATAGCATATAAACGAGCCCTACTGGACGTCAGACCAGCCTGCCAAACACTTGCGATGACTCACATCCTCGATGCGGATGAAATACTCTCCCAGAGCTCCAAGATGAGTCGTCTTGCCAAAAGCCATCGCAGCCTGCTTAAGCGCGTATGCTCGAATAGGATGTGCATCGGACGAGACAATCCAGTGAGGCTTGTCCCCGGTAATGAAAGCGCCCGTCAGGCCCTCGATATTGGAGAAGGGATGTAGAGCATAAGGCAGTTTGGAGGTGCTGTCGATAGGTAATAGCTGGGTGTGGACTTTGCGGAAGCGCACGGCCAAGGAGCGCCGCGTGTGGGCGGAGGAATCGACGGTGAACCGCGGTTGAGCTTCGTATATGTTCAGACGTCCGGATTGATGCAGTACCTGGACGCATTAGGATCGTGAGCTCCATCGGGCGACTCACAAGAAGGTGTGATCGGGGAGTCCTACTGCCGATAGGATGGAAGAGCATCTGCTTGACGGGATCTTCGACCTCTTCCGCTTCTATATGCTTTCCACCGGTGAAATCGTCGGTGAAGCTGGGATCGGATGATGACACCCCTCCGGACTGCAGTACGATCGCTAGATCTGGCAGTGATCGAATCTGAGCTCGAGTCAGCTCCCACCCCGGAAGCGAATGACAAATCATACCTGCAAGTCTCCGGCACTCGTAAGCAAAGCCAACCACTGGGATCCCCTCGCGGCATTCATCGCGGTCTCCATGCTCGGCGCATTGTTCGAGATCGCCGGCTTTTCATCCTGTAACCTCTGTATTTGTTGATGGGTGAGCTGCATGCGCGATTGCTGACCCGATCGGATTGCTGTTGAGCGAGCCGACGTGGAAGGATCCGTCTGCAATCCATTCGCCCGATTGGCCTCGAATGTTCTGTAAATACCGGTGCTGTCAGTGAATATTTCGATGGCTTGGCAGGACGGCGATTCCTGGCGGACATCAGACCGGTAAATACACCTGGAAAAGGGATGACTGACCCAGTCAGGTGTGAAGCCCGTCCGAGTGACCGAGCGAGCAACCGTATCACCGACGAAGAACGACGCGGTGCCATCGGCGCGGCAGATGGAGATGTATGGGTCGGAAATACTGGCGCTAACAATAGGGGACTTGCTCTCGTTCAGACCGATGACCTGCTGCTGTTTGCCGTCTGCAGATGGCGATCAGCGTAATCTATCACGTCGATGCTGGGGACTCACCTGGGTCTAACAACGTCACCTCAGAGGGAGACACGTGGACGACACACGATCTCTGAAAGAATGGACCAGCGGATACGGTAGTACTGCCTATTCGTCCGATCTGCTGTGGCGTAGACTTAGTCGATAGGGCAAATATCTGTCCAAGATGTCAGTCCATTCCTCAATCCATCGCCCCGAAGCTTCTCACTCGAGTTTGGCCAATCTCCGAGCTGAATAGCATCGTCGTCCGCTCCGCCTCCGGGACATCCTTGAGTTTGCTTGCTGATGCTCTTTGTATGGGCAAGAACCACACCGCGTCTGTGTTGACGAGCTCGTTGAACCGCCGGCGTTTCGCGATCGGTATTCCTCGCTGTCCCCGTCAGAATGAGTCTCACATTAACGGCTGATCACCTCACTCTGAATACGTTGAACGTCGATCTTTTGCTTCCACCACTGACCGCGACTAATTGTGGGTACGTTCGAACCTTTTGGTTCAGCACAGAATCACGGAGGGACTCACTCCCTGGTCCGTGGCCGCTATACCGAATGCCATATCCACGATCTTCCCGACTCCAGAGAGAATATCATATGGCGACAAGTGCACATTGACCGGTCCGGTCACAACATCATGAGCCGCGGGATTCGCATTCCCGTTGGCGGCCGGGGCGGAGATATCGCCATACAAATCTAGTGATCATGAGCCTCGTGGACATCGCTTTCAACGCACCTTCGTCCCAGTCGACCTCCATCTCGAGCGAATTCATTTCCGGCTGCGAATCCCCGTTCACCGCACTAGCTTTTCGCATCAAGTCCACTCTCGCCAGAAGTGCATTCCCATCGCTCGAGCCGACAAACAGGGCGCGATCTCCTGCGATGATCACGCTTGATGGTGGCGGAACGGAGCTCGACTGCTCGTCGACTTTGATAGTCCCCACCGCGCGTCCCTCCATCTCGAAGCGGAGCTGGTGGACGTCGCCGTTCTGCAGGACGAGAAGCATGTCTCGCTCCGCCACGAAGACGCACTTCGACCCTTCGAGCGATAATCGGCGCGATTCCGAGGATTTGTCCGCCTTCAGCGAGGATGCGTACTCCCACCATGCATTTACGCCCGCTCCAACCACACGCCCGCTTTGGTCAATGTGAATGACTCCTGTGCTTGTGACGACAACAACACCGCCCAATTCAGCAGGACAAGCGACTAGGTAGAGACTGTCACTGGGTAGGCCGGTAACGCTGGTGAGCAGGGGGTAGGATCCTCCGGACGAGAGGTCGAATGTGCGGATCTCGAAACAGAAGGTGTCTTTAGCGGAGCTATATCGACCGGACCAGGTGTGCATGGGGTTGTACAAGAGGGCGAGAGTGGGCGAATGGAAGCCAGGCAGGAAGAGGAGGTCGTGGAGGTTCTTGAGGGAAGGGGAGATGTCGGATAGCGACAGGACGACGGAAGGAGAGTAGGGTACGTCACTGTAGGTGTTTAGCGATATCACAGCTACAGGAGGCTTACCGCGAGAAGGACTCCTGCATTGGATCGAGGTCGGTCTGCTCTTGCAGGACAGGTAGGACAGCTACCGCATCCTCAGGCAAGCTGAGCACAGCCATCCTCGAGAGGGGATCGCTCCTCAACATCGGGACATAGCTTTGCAGATCGCCAGTATTCATCTGCGGACATCGCTCGTAGGTGTGGAGCGAGACGGCGGAAATATCGCCCCGGGACCATTCAAGCAGGGCCATCTGTGGGGTCCAGCATCAACATATGGTCAACTACGTAGGACGTAGGAAGTGACTAGCCTTCGCATCCTTAATGGACACAAGCAGTCGGTCCAAGCCATCCACACTACTCTCCATCGTCCGTAGAGCCGCCAAGCCAGTGATGGTCCCATGCAGTTGATGGCGAGTAAGTAGGTGCAATCGTCTGGTCGTCGCATATCGCAAAGGTGCTCGCTGCTTCCATCAGTGAGAGTCGGAACCCAAGCATAGCATCTCACTTCTGCATGCCCGGTATCAAAGAAATCCTCTTCCACCATCTCGCTATCCCCATTCACGCCGTTCACGTTATTCACCTCCCTTTCACGAATCGGCACAGATTCCTCTCGGATCTCAAACACCCGCAGATCCTCTCCCCCGGCCAGGACAAGGTTTCCCAAGACGGTGACATCAGGTGCGTCGACAGTTTTTGCAGGTCGAGGTAGCTGGTAGATGGTCGAAGGGGTGAAGTTAGGTAGGTATAGTGAGTGAAAGATGGCGGAGGAGGGGAGCAAGGTGGAATGTAAGGCATGCATCGTGACAAAGCTTCAACCGGTCAATGATGAGGGCTATCCTGGGTTTGCCTCGACTGATCAAGGCCTCCTTTTTTTTTCGACAAAAGAGTAACTTAACATAACTTGCACCTTGATCCGGGAATTCAGTGCCACTGCGCCGGGGTTCCCGGCTTTACGGCGCTCGCCGCGTGTTAATAGCGGTGCCACGAGTTTTCGTAAGACCCAAACCAAAGCAAATTCCATATCTCCGCCTTTGAAGGCGGCGTTGCTATTGGGCCGTCCTTGCTCGATCATTTACTCCTCAATACCTCCTCTCATTCTCTGATCGCACCTTCCCTCGAGCACGATGCTTTCGCAGGCAGTCCCCCAGCTCGTCGCTCGGGCCTCAGCACGGGTCTCACCTGTTCAGAATCTCGCAAAGGTTCGCTCCTTCTCGCCATTCCCCTCTCTCTCTCTCTGTGGCGTGTGCTAATGCGTTGCCCACTAGCCCCGCTTCGCATCCACCCACGCCGCCTCTCGATCTCTCCTCACCTCCCGCTCGACCATCCTTGCTTCCACTCTCGCCGCGGCAGGTTCGATCGCGTGGTACGCTCATCAATTCGGTGAACTCCCCTTCCTCCCTGAGGCATCAGCCAATACCGCCGCCGAGGATGGGCTGCACCCCGTCAGCTACCCTTTCGAGCACAAGGGGGTATTCGATACCTTCAACCACGCATCGGTCCGGCGAGGATACCAGGGTTAGTCGATCAAGGGCCAGTTATGTAATCAAGCTGATGTGGCTCAGTCTATCGGGAGGTTTGCTCTGCTTGTCACTCGCTTGACCGGATCGCTTGGCGAAACCTTGTCGGTGTATCGCACAGCGTCGACGAGGTAAAGGCGATGGCGGAGGAGGTCGAGTACTCCGACGGGCCGAATGACGAGGGGGAAATGTTCCAACGGCCGTGAGTCGACTTCTCCCTACTATCGGCTTGCAAATAGCTTGATCGACAGAGCGACCTACGCTTGTGACCAAGATTTAGGCTGACTCTCGATCAGGGGAAAGCTCGCAGATTACATGCCACCACCTTATCCCAATGACGAAGCGGCACGAGCCGGAAATGGAGGGTGGGTTGATCTCCTCTCTCCACAGCTGAGCTGATGGCGATCGCAGCGGTCTTCCTCCGGACCTTTCCTTGATGGTCAAGGCGCGACATGGCGGTGCCGACTATATCTACTCCCTCATCACCGGCTACGTCGACCCGCCTCCCGGAGTACACGTGGCTGCAGGCATGAATTACAACCCGTATGTTGACAGCGCCCAAGCGCCAAGAGACGAGATCTGACTTTCGCAGTTACTTCCCGGGTGGCGGTATCGCAATGGCTCGGGTACTTTATGACGGTCTTGTCGAGTATGATGATGGTCGGTCGGCTTGATCTGAGACAGCCTTCCAAGGCTGCCATCCCTTCAAAGCAGGCTGACAGGCTCATTTGTAGGCACGCCCGCGACCACCTCGCAGATGGCCAAGGACGTAGTCAACTTTCTCTCCTGGACTGCCGAACCAGAGCATGATACGCGTAAGAAGATGGGCTTGCAGGTGTGTCATACTCATCCTCTTGTTGCGCGCACTGACGTCCTTGTCAGGCGGTGGTGATCCTCTCCACCATGACTGCCATTTCGCTGTATATCAAGCGATTCAAGTGGTCCGTCATCAAGAACCGCAAGATCTTCTACAACCCTCCTAGATCTGCGAGTGGGCCCAAGGGGATGAGGGATTGAGTCATCAGTGGGCATACATGCATTCGATAGTCGAGATCGAGAGCCACGACATGGTCGCAGTAAAGAGCGAAAGCCCATCACTCCATCAAGGTATGTTCATCGACCATCTGTAAATTGCCATGACGAATGAGCAACGAGTCGCATCATCTTCCCCTATCTATTCCTTCAATTTCCGGATATTCTCGGTAGTCCGCTCCACGCCCTCAACGTCGATATCCAAAAACGCATCCCCCTCTCTACCGTCCTTGAGCACCTCCACAAATGCCCTCAAACGTCCAAAGATGTTGATCTGCTCGCTTAGCTGCTTATCTCAGCGCTGACCGATCCAGTGAAAGACAAGGGACGTACAGGGGTCCGCTCGAGGCCGGAGGTATTAGGGGTCACCCAGAAATAGGTGTACCCCCTTCCGTCAGGATGCGGGAGGCGGAGTGAACGGGGGGAATTCCAATTGAATGGCGTCGGCGGTGGCTTCTTCGAGCGCCGAGAAGGCGAGGGGATTGAGCGTCGTCTTGAGGGCGAAGGTAGAGTCCTATCCGCAAGATCCTGCTGTGATTCGAGTTTGACGATCGGTTCAACCTTAACCTCTTCCATCTCAAGCTTGACCTCCTCTGACCCGATCTTCTCTTGAGGCACCTCCAGCTTGACCAGGTCCACCTCTAGCTTGACACCGATGGCGGGTCTAGCAGTCTTACTGACCACACTTACATAAACGTCCCAGATCTTCTTTCCAACGAAGCAGACCACCCTCGGACGATGTGAGCGTATCTTGAGCGTGAGGTTCAGGACGTTGAGCCGCATCTCCATCGTCGAGAGCTCGGATTGCTGGGCACATCAGCGCTTCTGCTATCGACAGGTCACAGAGCGGACCTCGGCGGTGGGGCGATTACATAGGTTTGTCTGACCGATTAGCCTGAGCGAGATGAGACAGGGGACCCACGAGACCGTAGTTGAACAGCTCGGGGAGAAGGTGATCTTCTGAGGGAGGGACGAAGCGCGGTGTCAGACCTGATCTCCAGACCATCAATCGACCTTGATACTGCAGGAGAAGAAGACCTGCCTGATTGATGTAGAGCTTTCTGTGGATAGGCAGCTTGGGTCAGCTGAAGCACGAGCAGAGTTCTGGAGATCTACCCAGAACTTGTTGGTCGGATGCGCGAAATGATGGCCAGAAGTCGAGGACTTCATCCCTATGCCGAGCCATTCAGCTCAGGACACCCACCAGACTAGTGACCAACCTGGGCTGGTCCCATCAGCTACTGCTCAAATTGAGTCTCATCAACTCACTTGATCCCACAAAACACGACTACCCGATCAGTTCTCTTCAGCATGTCTGATGGAGAAACGCACTGTCGAGATCCGGCTTGAGCAGGTCCTGCACCGGTCGTAAATGGGCATATACCTCCGGCCCAGCAAACGGTCTCGGTTTCTTCCCGCTCCCACTCCCACCACTACTGCCGCTCTTCACCTTGACCTTCGGTCGCTTCGAGGGTGTATGGCTATCTTCATCGCCCTCGTCTTCATCTTCGATTCTGTACTCGACGTCGGGCTCGCGCTTGACTTTGCGGCTTCGGGTGGGGGTCGGGGTGGAGGGTCCTCCTGCTTCACTCGTAGGGGTAGCCGGGGCTAGGGGTCGATGAGGTGATTTGGAATTTGGCAAGAGAGGCGAATTCGGGTATGCGTACTTTGCTAGCTTAGCTGCGATGGTAGTTGCTTGGCTTGGAGTCTCCATCTTATGGTTTGACTCTGCTCGTCACAGATTTGAGCGAATCAGTCAAGTTCTCCCGCAATTGCGCCACTCTGCGAGATGGGTGGAAACCAGAAGTGGAGGTCGCAAGTCCGGTTGACTGTCCCATAGATTTCCCGTTCCGACTCAGTATTGCTACATACAGATAGATATTGCTACAGATTTCCCATCAGGGTGATCCAGATTCCACGCTTCGTGAATCCATGGGCATTGCTTTGAACGAAACTCAATCCTAAAGACCGCCTCAACCGACAAAGTCTACTTCTGATCCTCCCTCATTGTTGAAACGCGAATTGTGCGCCGAACTGCTGCCCACCCGCTGGCATCGGCATCGGCATTGGCGAAGTCAACGTCTGGAACGGGTAGCTCTGCCTCGTAGCGGAAGGGAACGGGTTCTGCTGGGTCGGAGTCGGATGATCACCTTCTGCCGGTCGGAAGCCCTGCGGGACCTGCTCTGGCATCGGGAGGTGTCCCGGTGCCGATGGGCGTCGGACCGCTGCTGGGACGGCGTTGAGCATGTGGTGCGAGTACTGCGATGGGAAACAGCTCCTGCCGTCTGCCGACGAAGCGATAGAAGAGGACGTCGTCGGTCGAGAATCTCCATAACCGTACAGGGTGGCGTAGGCCACCGACCCACGGTCAGACGTCGACAACATACTCATCGTGCTATCGCGGTGATCAGACTCCGAGCCGGAAGAGCTTGAATCAATGGATGGACGTTGAGGCCAGGCTGACGTGGTGCCATTAATGTACTGGCCGTTCGAGAACGATGCAGTCTGCTCGCGCTTCATCTTCCGCCAAACTTTGCGCATGTCTTTGAACTCTGCAAGACGTAAGTACAGCTTCTATGCCTAGATTGAACACTCACCAGATGGAAGCCGCTTCTCGCCGTGCTTTTGCATTGCCACGTGCGCATTAAGGTGGTTCAGTGTACCGTAAGCCTTCTCACATCCATCCCAGCCGCAGGTGTAGAGCCGCTCAATCTCGTCGAATCGCCGCCTTGGGCGCTTCTTGGGCGCCGGTCCACCAAGGGGAACAAACGTCATCTCGCCTTGTGAGTCCGTCTCGCCATTCCTTGCTGATGAACGTGAAACATGTGACGGCCGAGCAGTCTTGGACGAGTCGATCGAGTAAGCTCGGCTGAGATTGCTCTGAGACAACGGCGAAGTGCCCACTGATGCAGCACGAGCATCACGGAAAGGCATGAGCGATGCGGGCTGCATTGTCTTGTCATCCTGTCGTTGGACGAAATGAGTTTGCGGAGTGAAGCCGTCGATCTGGTTGACGATGGTGCGAGCGCTGGGTAGCGAGACGACGCCAGAGTAGCTAGGAAGACCATCGCTTGTCTGTGGGCGAGAAGACAGGTTCGGAATTGCCCGCTGGAGCTGCTGGATGTGATGCTGCATGTTCATCGCGGAATTGTATTGACTCGCCTGCGCCGACATGGGGTTCAAGGGGAACTGACTGATGGGTGAGGCGGTATAGGCTTGTGACCAAGAAGGTTGTTGATTGATAGTGGCGAAGTGAGGCTCGGACGCCCGGCGGTGCCCAGGGATGAAGCGCGGGTCGACGACGTTTTGCAATGGAACTTGCTTGTCGTTATCCTCTTCACTGGGTGACGCGAACGGGTTGGGATTCGCAAACACACCTTCACCCGCTTCGTCTATCGTCTCGGTGAACCGCTGTGCCTTTCCATCCTCAGCAGTGACAGCCGCACTCCGCTGATTCAGCCTCCGGAATCGGGTGCCATCCCCGCCCATATAGCCGACAAAGGGACTCCGGCTTTGAAGTGCCCCGCCAGCAGTAGCGGGTCGACGGGTCTCGGTAGGTGATGGGCGCACGAAGTTGCGCGAGATAGCGGGAAGCGCATCGGCAGATGAGAACGAGCTGCCCGTGGCGGAGCCTGAGGTCGAGGAGAAGGGGGAGGCGGAGGAGTAGCCGTATTGTGGTACATTGTAAGCAGGATTGGTATAGGAGTTTGGGGTATAAGGTGGATAATTCGCCGTCTTGTCCGCCTTGTACGGCTCGAACGGCGAATCCGAGGGTATGGCACGGGGTTCAAAGGCGAAATCCGAAGGGGACGAAATGTCGGACCCGGTACCAGTCATGGTGAATGAAAGGGGTTTCGACCGAGTGAGAGAAGCTGTGTCAGCGAGGATGTCGTCAGGCGAAGCCCAGGCGAGTGTGTGGTCGGCAGGTGGAGTAGCGGGCATCGTGGAGGATGTGGCGCGATACAAAGTAGACGGATAGATGGGAATTCGGGGGAAGGCGGGAAGGCGTTGATAAAGGGGGTCGAGGATTAGGGAGTGTGATTGGAACAGGGCTCCAGGTGGACATGGATGAATACCGGAGGACGAGGGAATCAACATTTGTCAGCCTTAACCGGTATCGACCGGGCCAAATCACACGCATGACATGCTCACCGGAAACGATGCCTGCTCCAAAGATGCTGAAAAGTCGTTCGATAACCTCGACAACGTACGTTACCACGCGGCGGTGGAGTGGATGATGATGAGGATATTTGGTGAGGGATGATACGTACGCTTTCACAGATGTGGGGTTTGCGAGGGGAAACGGCGCTACGGCTACAGGGTTGATCGTGCCGGATCAGAATTTGCGCGATTTAGACTCCGTCTGTCCTCGTGGCATTTGCAATTCTAGTCCAAAATCACCCTGAGATGACAAAACGATCGAGGCCCGCGGCCCCGGGACTATTTCGTCCGTGGGCTCCACAACAGATGGGAACCGCCGAATTTCCGGCTCTCGTTATCACATGTAACGGATGCATGGCGGTCACATCCGTCGGCGCAGCAGCCACAGCTATGCGTCAAAATGGTGTGGAGATAGCCTACTCCAGCAGATGGAGCAGCGCTTAGCATATCAACAAACTACAGACCGAAGTAATATGCTCGATGTGGGTTATCCTTCTTGAGCCCGAAGATGGTATAGGTGATAATGGTATAAATGCGAGACGTCTTCAAATGCGGGGTAAAATACAAGGCTTCGTTACTCGGGTCGCTCGTTGAGATTCATCAACAACGTCGTGAGGCACCGCTTGGTGACCATATCGCCCTTGAGTAGGCCTGCAAAGGTCCCATCCCGCAAGGCTTCCGGCAGGCACGCTCGTAACGCCTCTCTCGCCCTGCACTATGTCATCCTGGCCCTCAAGGAGAGATGGGACCGCTGACCTCGGGTTATCGCTCATCCTCAGATAACACCGGACGACGTGCTTCAACAGCCTCACCGCCTGACTCTCGACCAAGGCCGCGACCATATTCGCGAGCACAGCGCCGACCGCGTAGAACCGCTCATACGTCTGGCAGATATACTGCAATCCCAGATCATCGAGCAGGATCTTCTGGACGATGAAAATGGCGACTGTCTTGGAAAGCTCAGAGCCGGTTTCCATGATACGTAGGCACAGGGGGATGATCTCGGTGGAGAGGAGGAAGTTGATGACGTCCGAGTTGTCGTTTTGCTAAGAAAACGACAATCGGCATGACTTCCTCATTTTGAGTCTAGACATGAATCACCTTCACGAGTGCACCGATGACGCCAAGAGAAGTGAGGCGAAGGTACTCGAACGGCCGGGTCTTGCTAGTAGTGTTCAGGAAGGGGTAAAGGAATAGTGGGACGTGGGCTGAGTAAGATGTCATCGCTGTCGTGGAGTTTGAAACCCACCATTGAGGAACAAGCTGCGCGTATCTGCATGACTCGCCACGCATTGCAGTAAGGCAAGGGCGTTACAGACTCGATTCGAAGCGTGTGCTGTGAGGGATGGCGGAGACAAGGCGGGATAGACGTTGACAATCTCCAGCAACAACGATGACATGATGCCTAGTAGCGTCAGTTTGGCTGCCTAGAATATCCTGAAGCATTCCACTCGACTGCCTAGAATCCTGAAGCATGTCCACTCACCAAAACCTCCCCAGAGAACCAAGGCCAGATCCTCATACATCTCCCTCTTCTTGCTCAATTCCAGTAACGCTGTCTCCCTCGTCTCTGGATCCAGTAACTCGGTGATCAGGATATAGATCTTCTCCTCTTCGCTTCCACTCGGAGGGGGTGCTCCATTTGGCAGTAACAGCAGTTTTCCCCCTATACCCTGCTGCACCTGTCCAGGAAATTGTTGCTGCGAACTTGGCGGAGGAGGGTTATTTAGGTGTTGAGCAAGATTATTCAGTAGCAGCGCTGGCTGGTTCGAGGGTTGGGGCGTGGTCTGAGTCGGCGGTGGTTGTTGCTGAGGTTGAGATCTCTCTTCACCAGGTGGAGGTGGGTACCCTCGATATCGGTCGTACATGTATGGCGGGACGAGATTGGGTCCACCACCTCCGGGTGCTTGAGGAAAGTGATGAGATGCCGGTCCCCAGGTGTCAGAGTTGTCTGGAGTGGGCGAGGCGGTCGGCGGTCGATGTTGAAACATCTTGCCGAGAGCTCTTGAGTAGGATTCCTGCAAACCATGGAACCCTTCACCTGATCAACCGACGGAGCAGGGAAGCACAATCCCATAATCCCGTCTCTTCAGTATCTCTTGTGGCACAATCACCTCCGGCTTCCTCTCAATAGACTCGGGAAACATTGAGCAGATGCCCGGACGCTTTTACATCAGCCCTTCGAAGATGACTCTAACCATGTCAGACGCGACCATGCACATCACACCCAGATTCGACGACGACATGACAATCACACCCGAGACTTCCATCTCGAACAGCAGTACTCCATCGCCGATGTCCGACTTATCCTCGGCCCCATCTTCGCTATTCCTGACCCCGGTGTCGGTGCAGACGCAGAGCCGGTTGTTGCGATCGCCTTCGGAAGTAAGCATATATTGGCGACAACAAGCTGATTAGACTAGATCATACATCGTGTGCTGTGCAGCTCTGGGGCAGATGACCTCCCAGCCATCGCTCGCGCTGCAAAGACATGTCGCGAGCTTCGGTCATTCATCTACGAGGTACGTCTCTCCTCATCATTCAATTTAGCCCACACTGCACAGAACCCGGACCAAGCTCTATGGCGAGACATTCACCTCCGCCGTTTCGATGACCCGCGGCTATCTGGGTCTTTCGACCATCCCCGAGCAGAGTTCGATTGGAAGAGGCGCGTGCAGGACCGGGAGTTCGTTGCGAGGATCTTCCGAGAGTGGACAGAAGATCGATACGAGGAGATTGTGCGCGGCTATCCCTTTGGGCGGACCTCGCTTACGCCTCCTTTAGCCTGACCACATCGGGTTGATCTGCTCGACACTCATGGAGATGTACCTCGATCTCCCGGCCTCCAATGACCCATGCCCTTCCGCCTTCAATCCCTTCGGAAAGGAGGAGACGGTCAATGGTCATATGCTCGAAAGTATACTACGTTCCGACGCGTTCCAGCATGTCTATCTCAACCTATCTACTCAGGAGACGAAGCCCGTTCTCCGGCCACTCTCTGGTCAGCCCGGTAACCCGAATCGACGGGCGCATCGGGAAGCGGTCAATCCCGAACTATCGCGGTTACACGTCCTCTTATCGCGGGACTTCAGCCACGACGAATTGATTCACCGACAGCATCGCGGATTCTTGAGAGAGGTGGTCTATAGCGCTGGGAATTTCCAGGCTCGGAATGACTGGGGACCGTTTACGGATGAAGGGAAGGTGGACTGGACTCTCGTGGATGCAATCGGATCGGTCATGAGTACTTGCACGGCCCTATTGCTTGTCAGTGCTGAATGGAGCAGTGGCCAATGCCAAAGACGTCTTAGCGATGGGTGAGGATGGTTGGAGACAAGCCGTGCTACCATTATCGTACGGTCTCGAGACGGTCCGAGGATGGGGTTACAACGACCTTCGACGGCCGGCTCCTCTGCCGAAGGACGAAGTTTGGGATTGGGCCGGGGTACAAGGGCCTTGGTGCGGCTCATATGCCTTCTTAGAGTAAGTCGAGCTTTCCTACTCTCGCTGATATCAGTTATTCCGACTGGATGTCACTCAACGAGCCCCGCGTCGTCCAGCTCCGGCGCTCGATGAACCAGCTCGACCTGTCCCGCTACACCGAAGCGATTGGCGATCTCATGCGTCTCGACCTGGTAATAGACCAGGACGCGGCCGCTGCTACAAAAGCTTATTCCCGCTCCGAACATCTCGAACGAGTCACCACTCATCTCGCCACTTCCGATCTCCTCCCAGCGATCCACTTCCACGGATCATCGGTCCAGCAGAACGGCGCTATCACCTACCCCTCACAATCGCCCGCGAGCTTTGTACGGGGTGTCGTGCAGTTGACAGCGGATGAACCGCCGCAGGTCAGGTGGACATTGGTCATTCGGTATGGCGGGGAGGATCGATGGCGATTAGAGGGTGTGCAGGTTGGCGGGCGAGGAGCCAAGAGGGGCTTCTTCGGGGTGAGTATCTGCGAGCAAGATCGGACCTTTGCTGAAAATCGCAGGTGTGGAATGACGCGCTGAAGGAGGAACATTCGCCGAATGGTCCGGTATGGTACTGGAAGCCATGACGTGCGCCTCGACGTGGAGGTTAGACGAGCTGGGGACAAGAATCGGTTGTGCCAGTATTCGAAGGGAGATCACCGATCATCACATGTTGTTGCAACGCGGTTGGATGGGAAGAACCTGTATTCTAGAGGTTGGCATAGAGGGAGCTCGAGATGGCCGGGTGTCAGTGCTTCGGAGAGGAGTGAGGACCATTTAGCATATATCGCATACTATGTAAGCTAAACTGTAGCACAATTAGGTTGCGTGATCCTGGTATAGTCAATGCTTTACATAAATTCAGGGCGTACACCACTGGGCATAAATCCCCAGCCATTGATCTATGATCTTGCATGGCAACAGTCGCAACATACTGTTATCATGGATGCTCCGCATCGAAGCATTATTTCGCAAATTGCCAATCAGTTAAGCTATGGTACTGTTCAGCATCTTACTGTTCAGCATCTATCTGTTCAGCATTTATCTCTCGGAACTGATGTTCTTGGCATTGGTCAGGAGAAAGGTGTGTGGACCATTTGCATAGATCACCAACTATGTAAGCTATACTATTGCGCTGCATCGCCAACCGTGGTAGATTCAGTGGTCTCGGCAGCCGTCCATTTCCAGCTCAGCGGGATCATCGGCGCCTAGGAAGTCAGGCGCGATTCAACGACCTCGAAGAATGACTTGATTGTAAGGAGCGCTGTAAGATTGCCGCACGGACATCGGCTAAAAGGTATCAGCTCTGAGCATTTGCCAAGGGCATAACTCACCGCTTGCATTTGGTCGGTCTGGGAATATGGCGTAGGTGGGGTCATCCATCGGCTCCTGAGGGGCGGAATGCGTAGCCTTGGGGAGCAGGAGTGTAGTAAGGTGTAGCTGACTCGTCCTGGCTGTCGGGCATGGCGGCGTAGGGTGAAGCGCTCTCGTCCTGTCCCGACATGTCGATCGGGCCCTCGCTCTCGCTAGCGCCGGTAGGGTGCGATGGGTAAGGTGTGTAGGAAGACGGGTCCTGGGTGTAGCCGCGGTAGTCACCTCGGTAGGCGTTACGTTCAGGCTCATCGAACTGTCGTCGGACGATCATCTGCGAGGCATCGGCGTCGGACTCGGGCTCGTACATCGCTTCAGAGTCAATGATGGATGGGGTGGCGGGAGAGAAGATGAGGGTGACGTTGAAAGGGGAGGTGTTGACAGAGGTGGAGTTGGTAGGGGAGGATGGTCCGGTAGTGTTGAGTGCGGGAGGGGAGGAAGGGGTGACTGCCGCCGCTTGAGCGTACTGTGCTGTGGGCGAAGCGGTGATACCAGCAGTAAAGGTGCGGTCATGCTAGCGCTGCCGTCGCAAACCAATCGGAAGGACCGGTTTGGAGGGCCTCTGCCGCGAAGGTAGTAGCAGACGCGGTCATCGCTGAGGTGAAGTCTTTGATCCGAGTCATCGTCGATGGAGTCGGGCACGGATTGGAGGAGCTGCTGAGCGGTGGCGCTTGGATCCAGTCAGGGTGGATGACTCCGGTGAGGGGGTTGTAAAGGAACTTCTGCGACTCATACACCGAGTCGACATCCGAGCGGCGCATCACAGTCAGGGGTGCGGGAGCGGCAGGTGAGGGGTCAAAGGCGGCGCAGTAAGGTTGGACCGAGGCCGAAGTTGCGACGAAGATCGGGAGTTTCTGGTAGACCTCGATCGGCCCACCAGTGTTGTTACTGGAGGTAGAGTTGACCGGTACGAGGTAAACCTGGGTACGGATGTTGTTCGATGCGTTAAGGACGAAGATGGAGTTGGCATCCGTCCCGTTGCTCGTGGAGAGGACGAGAGATACGATTCGCTGCACCGTATCCGTGTTGAACCCGGACTGGTCACATCGATGTACCCTGGCGCACCGCCCATATCTGTGGCAGATTGTCGCTTGTGATTTATGACTTTGACGTCGCTGTTGCTCCTTCCCGTGACGATCGTGCTCATCGCCGTGCACATCGTTGGCGACAGTGACCTCGTCTTCGCATCGACCACCGCGGCACTCTCTGTGATGTCGCTTCGCGTATCGCCCAGCGGCGGACCTGACCGGAGGGTATCCGACCGGGACGTACCGAACCGGGGCAGGCCCAACCGGGGCGTAGCGAGCTGGGGCGGACACTCTCTCGTCTCCGCCGTTGAGAGGAACACCCCCAACCATTTCAGATGCGGTTGAAGTCCTCGGCGCCTTGACCAAAGTAGATCGGACGACCGAATTCCGCCTCGCGGTTTGCATAACGGTAGTAAGTGTCGGTATCGCGGTATCGCCTATCGTCGCCGACCACGACGATCCGGTCGGAATGGCGCTTGCCCATCACAACAGTAGAGCCATCGTGACGGTGCTCGCCTCCGTCGACAACAACGGCGTGACCACCTGAGACGACGATGGTGTTGTGGCGAGATGAGTCAACCACATTATGGTAGCGTCAAGAATCAACGATGGTGTTGCGGCGGTCAGCGTCAACGACCGTACTGCCATGGCGATCAGAGTCGACGATGGCATTCCCGTGGCGATCAGAGTTGACGATAATGCTACCGTGGCGGTCGGAGTCGATGACGGTCGACCTGCGAAGGTAAGAGGGGCCGGGGGATCAATTGTCTACAATAGTGACCGGTCTGCCATGGTGGCGGTCTTCGTCGTTGACCATGACGATGTCTGACTTGTGGTGGTGCTCAGAGTCCGCGACCCGGAGGATGACCCTGTGTACCACGGTAACCTTGCCTAGATCAGTTTCGCAAGCTGCGAAGTGTAGAGCGGTACTCACATCTCCGTGGTGGCCTTTGACCTCGGTCACCATGCCGTGTCGGTGCTTCTCGCCATTCTCGACGACCACATCGCCCTCGTGACGGCGGTAATGCTCGTGAACCTCAACGCGTTTGTCGTCATGGTCGTGATCATGATCGTGACCTTCAGCGAAACCGTGACCCTCGTAATTCCCTTCATGGATGACCTCGTTGGGCCGGGAAGATCCGGAACCAACAAGCTCATCAGCGTGACGGCGTCGCCCGTGGATGTGCTCGTGGACAATGTTGCTCTCTCCGCGAATCGTTCGCCCTCGCCGCGATATCGGTCACCCTCGACTAGGACCTCCTCGACATCGACATCGTCATGGTCGTGCGAGTGACGGGCGTAGTTGTGCTCGTGAATCTCTTGACCGCGGTGACGATCGCCGACGACCTCATTGACATCCTCGTGGTTACGGTCATCCGGATGACGTCTGTAGTAGTCGTCTTCTCGGTCAGAGATGCAGTCGTGGTCGTGCTGCGGGCGCATAGCGGGGTAGATAACACTCACTGGGCGGGATTGCCTCTCGTCGCCGAGGTTAACGTCGATGAGCTAGGCAACACGTCAGCGTCATCACCTTCCGCGATTCCTACTTACATCCTCGCCAGGGGTATTCCTCCACACACCCTGTCGACCGAGACGACCGCGCCACGACCTCTTGCCGTCGCCGTGGTCTTTCTCCAACTTGCCCTTGCCCTTCACACTGGGTTTTTGCTTCGGCTGCAAGGACGCGGAGATTGCCTTTCTGTTTGTCGTGAGGTGCGAAATGAGCCTTTGCCTCCCGAGGAAGTACATTCTACCCAGATCAGCTCGAGAGCGATTAATGGTATTTGACAGCTCATATTTAGCTCGGGAAGGTTGACTTTCGCACCGAGACTGACGAGAGCAGGCGCCGGGCCAGCCTTGTTGGCAGGGAGAGCCGAAGCTGTAGCGCACAGCGCGAGGACCGAGGCGATAGAGGTGGACTTGATGTAGACCATTTTGATTTCGTATAAATAGGATCAGTCGTAAAGGAAAGAGGGTAGGATCTGGTGAAGCGAGTAGTGCGTAAGGTAGGGAGTGTAGGATACGAGACTGTTCGGGACCTGCCAAACAGAACGCGATTTATTGTACTTTTGGGATTGAGGATGGGAGAGGATTTGCACTGCAAGTGGATCACCGGGATGCCCGGGTAAAGTAGAGAGAGTGTAGAAGATGGAGGGTGAGTAATCAAACAGGATGGGAAGGCCGAGGTTATAAGCATCTCGGATGAGCCGTGAATGACCGTCGCCAAGACGGGCTCGCCGCGCTGGTGTTTGACTGATTGGTCGGGATTGATATTCCGCCTGGATGAGTTTCGAGGTCTCAAAGCATGAATCTGTATCAGCCGGTCGGAAAGACACGGGGCGGGTCGTATGTCGTCAATACGCTCGGTGAGAGTGGGTCAGTCGATCTAGCAAGAGGTCGAAGTTTATGAGACGGTTATTCGCGTCTTTACTTGATCTCACCTCGCATCGTCCATCCGATCCTTAAGAGGTGATGACCGACATAATGATATGTCCCACACGAATATTTACCTAGCACTCGCGATGTCCTCATATGTCATAAGTTTTCTATGCCTCTGGACCGCCGCGACGGTAATAATCCCAGCGGAAGCAATCATTGAAATCTGGTAATTCTTACGCGCCGGATTTTCCTTCGCGCCGTCTTGGCTCATCAATCTATCTCAATTGGGCGGTCTCACTTCAAAGTACCACTCGACTAGAGCTTGCAGTCAAGGCAGGCGGGGTTGCACCAACAGGCCCGTCGAGCCGTTTGATTGATGGAGGAGATCCTGAAACCCGGTGTCGGTGGGGAAGCGACTGACCAATCCTACGTGTCCGTCTACATTCCTCCTAGCCTATCCATCTAACCAGCACTCCACAGGGTCTGCGCCGCTTCCCGACCCTTCTGGCACCTCAGTCCTCTCCCTCTAGAGCAAATTAGGCCGTCACGCACGCCCAAACCCTTTGTCCGCGGCCCAGTCCAATCTCTCCATTCACATTGCCTGACCACCATATCCCGTCATTTCCACCTCTTCTCCCCGTCCTCCTTCGCGGCTGTATCACCCATCCTCGTCCGTCGAGTCCTGAGTCGTGTGCGTGCGGATCGGAAATACGAGGATGTTCGAGAGTTCGAGAAGAACTGTCGCCCGGACGAAGCGACGATCTGGGCGTTCTCGGCTCTGCTTGATCCGGAAGGGGGGGAGAAATCGCATACCCTCGGACTACCAATCATGTCGACCCTCCTTCATCTACCTTGTGACCCTACGTCCGACCATCCCGATCAGCCCCTTGTCGGCCTCCCGAAACTGTATCGTACCCTCCAGCCCAACTCGCTGAGACTCCTCACAACGCTTACTCTGGATGCGATGAATGCCCTGATCAACGACTCGACAGTCTTGGCGCTGAAATGGTGTACGCATCTCACTGCGCTATGGCTGAAAGGCTGTCAGGTCACCGACATTGGGATCCGACTCCTTGCTAGCGCGCTTGTCCTCCCTGGCGATGGGACAAGTGGGCAGGTGGAGGGAAGGGGGATGTGGAGGCTTCGGGCGTGGTTCCTGCGTGGATGTACGGGCGTGACGGATCGGTCGATGAAACCGATTGCGCGCTGGCCGGGACTGACTCTGCTGGGTGATGTTCCGTCCTCGTCGTATGCCATCACGCTGATATGCTCAGATGTGCGAGATACATCTTGCACTGAAGCCAGTATGAGCATATTCAACCGCAGCTCGCAAGCCCTCTTCTCCTGCGCAAACGCCGATTTCCAACCTTGCACACCCGGTCTCCTCCCTCTTTTCGCCACGAAATCACCGCCCTCCGAGATCATCGATAATCTCTGTCGCACCCTCCTTGCACCTACCATGACGACATCGACCCTCGGGCATATCGCGCTGCACATCGTCCCCTCGAAACGGCCGATCCCGCCAGAACAACTCCCGGATCCACAGCCCGGAAGGCAGAAACGATACACACCTGTGCCCGAAGGGAGTCATCCGAATGCGGTTTACCGAGGTGGCGGAATCGGTCAGATTTACGGTACGGACGTGACCAAAGTCCACGATGAGGTACAAGCCAAACGTGCGGACGTCCCCATCGCATTGATGCTGCCAGCGGATGAGGAGGAGGATCGGCGAGAAGCGGCCGGTCTACGGAGGAAGAGGGATATGAAGTGGTGGGAGTCTGATACGCCTGTGAAACGGTATGTGGGCAAGGTGTACAAGGATACGAAGGGAAGGGGGAACAGTGCCGATGAGCGGAGCAAGGCGTTTGTGAAGGGCGGGATCAGGGGGAAGGGGAGCGCGAACGGGAAGAGAAGTGGGCCAGGTAGCGAGGCGGAGGAGGTCGAGGGGGCGAGGAGTTTGATGATGGTGAGGATGATAGCAGGGGGATGGGAGCGACTGAGCTGGGCGTCTGGACCCTCCCTGGCCGTCGCGAACTTGGACTCTGGGGGCAGCAGCTCGCAAGTCTTTGCAGCAACGCAGAGGACCAATCGGGATGACCTGGTCGGACCGATTATGGCTGCGACAAAACCCGCCTCGACCCCTGCCGGACCTTTCCGACCGGTAGACAGAGCGGTTGTGTCCTCTTTTGCCTTCTCGCCATCAACGAGAGTCTCGCAAAATCCTTTCCATCAGCCCCCTTCATCAGCTTCTCGGCCCCTCGCATCGCAGGGAGGGGGACGACCTCTCTTTTCTAGCGGAATCGGACTGAAACGGACATTCGATGGCGGAGCGACCCAGGAAGATATGAGGAGGGGTTTGAAGATGTTTAGCGGCGGTCGGAAATGACATGCGTTGACATCTCCGAGGCTGCACTCCGGATGGACACTACGAGCAAGATAGGTATTTCGACCTAGCAGGCGTCCAATATGTCTTCCGTCGAGAGGAACCGTGACAATAGTGACGGTCTCTCGACAATTAAGCTGATTATCGTGCAATTGCTCGGCGGGATTTTTACCATTTCCCTGCGTGCAACGCCGAGCTGCCGAGCGGCTTTTGCCGCCTGGGTATCTGGTATCCTGAACGTCCACCTTGATTGCAAGCGGTTAGTTGACCCTGGCTGAAGGGCAGCACAAAATGCGCTCTTCAACTAACTCCACATTCTTTACGAAGGAAATTGACACAAGTCACCTAAACAATGGAGGAGCATCGCAAAATGGACGACGACAAAACGATCGTCGGGTCTCCTCAGATCGCCTCGGTCAACGAAAAGACTGAGCGCCCTCTGGCTTACGCCGACCCTGAGCTGTCTGAGCATGAGGTCGGTCTCGACCTATATCGAAAAGCCGATGAGCTGGAGTACACCCCCGAGGAGTCGAAGAGCGTGTACGCTCATCCCATCTTGCGCTTGAGTCCGTGCTGATCAAGCGACCAGGCTGAAAACGATCGATTGGCATATATTGCCATTGTTCATGGTGACCCAGGGACTGGCCTATCTGGATAAGACGGCAACAAACTATGCCAACCTCTTCGGGATCAGAACCAGTCTGCACATCACTCAGGCGCAATTCGTGAGTCTCCTTCCTGGTGCAGGTTCTTGTTACCAGCTCATCCAGACAACAGGCCTGGTTCGCTTCAGCCTTCTACATCGGTTATCTCGTCTTTGCCTGGCCCGCGAATCTGATGCTCCAGAAGTTCTCAGTTTGTAATCGACCATCCCTTGCGTCTCAGCTGACCTTGCAGTAGACTGGCAAGGTCATGGGCACTATCTGTTTTTTCTGGGGTATCGTCTGTGCTGTCAGTCACCCTTACATTTGAAAGGAAATCGCTTACTCAGCTGTCCACAGTGCATGGCGGCGACTCACAACTTCTCGGGTGGTCTCGCCGTCCGGACGACTCTTGGCTGTCTCGAAGCGGCAGTGACGTGAGTCATCTCCCACAGAGGACAGCCTGATCTGACGAGTTCAGTCCTGGTCTCGGTCTCATGACCCCACTTTGGTGGAAGCTGAATGAGCAGCCCGTCCGACACCTATCATGGTACTGCTGGAATGGCGTGGCGAGTATCATCGGTGATCTCATCGTCTAGTAGGTGCTTCTGGTGTCGTGCTACATTGCTGACGTATGGCTTAGCGGGCTTGGGCATACACATAACACCATTATTCCAGTCTGGGCGATCTTCTTCGTTGTACGTCCCCTTGGACCCTGCTGACTCTTTGCTGACCCTCAGGTACAGGTTTTCGGAACATTCACCTCCGTCTGGGGTATCATCCTTCTCATCTTCCTTCCTGATTCCCCGGCATCGGCGAGATTCCTCAAACGGGATCAGAAGATCATCGCGATCAAGCGGGTTGCCACCAATCGGGTATGTCGCTACCTAAACACATTCCTAATCAAGCTCATAACAATTAGACTGGTACGAAGAATACCGAGTTCAAGCTCGAGCAAGTCAAAGAGGCATTCATGGATCCCAAGTGAGTATCTTTGCTGCACCTGCCGAGCGACACTCACCGCGCATCAGGTTGTACATTCTCTTTGTCGCGTCGATCGCGGCGCAAATCCCCGTGAGTCGAGTCTTCTGTCTGTCTTTCTTGCTGACATGGAGTGTGGTAGAATGGTGTAGCCTCCAACTTCTCAAGCACCATCATCTCCGGCTTCGGCTTCACTCAACTCCAGACGACTCTCCTCGATATCCCCTCCTCCGTCATCCAGATCTTTTCCCTAGTCCTCAGCGGTTACCTCGCAGGTCACTTCAAGAACTCTCGCGCCATCATGATGGTCAATTTGCCAGCACGTTTGTCTTTTAGTCAGTGCTGATCAAGCATTTAGTTTGTCGGGAACTCGACGTGCATAGTCGCGGCAGCTGCGCTGACTTACGCTCCACGCCATGAAACTTGGGGCCGACTGGTCGCTTTCTGGTTCACTTCCTTCCAATCCGTCGGCTTCTCGCTCAGTTTGGTCATGATTTCCGCGGTATGCCCATCACAACACGGATTAGGCTTTCTCTGACGTGGGGTATAGAACGTCGCGGGATACACGAAAAGGCAGACGATCAACTCTACGACCTTCGTCGCTTACTGCGTCGGCAGTACGTCTTATCCTGAGTCCGATAAATCTTGGCCGAGACTAACTGAATCACACAGACATCGCTGGACCTCATGTCCTCATCGCATCAGAAAAAGCGGCCGGATACCCAACCGCCACCAAGGTACGCCTCGAATCCTCACACCTAGGTGCTGCGTGCTGACATGACAATCGTCAGGCGATGATGGCAGGCTACGTTGTCAAGACAGCAGCGCACCTCGCGCTCGGTGGGTACATGTGGTTCTGGAACCGGAAATGGAATCGGCAAGCTCGGGAACGAGGGGAGGTCCTCGATGTGGAGGATAGGAAGAGAAATGCGGAGGAGATCGGGATGACGGATGCTACCGAGTGGAGTGAGTGATCCGTCGTCGAGCAAGTCGAAGTCCGGTTGATGACGCTATTCATCTTCAGACAACCCGTACTTTCGGTACGCGTTATGAGCGGATGGTATGGCTATCAGCATGACATGAAGGAACCTAATCAAACGTCCTCAAAATCCTCCAGTCCGCTTCTTGCTTACTTTCGAGGTTTAAGGCCGTGCGCTAGCTTAATCTCCCTGATCTCAGCCTCAGATGCGCCCCTACGTCTCGCTCGGAGGTAGTCAGCCCGATATGTCGCTGTCCTATGGTTGTAGGTCATCCGTCGCGCCAGACTATCGTCTCGGTGATCGTAGTGCCAATCCAGCTGGTATGCCCGATTCTTCTCCTTCTCTGCCTCGGTCCATTTCTCTCTTTCCTCCTGGGCATGTGCTCTCCGCTTTGCTTTCCCTTCGCTGGTCGCCCTATTCGCTTCCCTCCATTTGTGACCAACCTCCTTTTGGTAGGCCTTGACCTGCTCTGTGGTTCGGAGGAAAACATCGGTTTCGACCAGGCGGAGCGTTTCACTGAATGGTGATTGAGTGTTCGCACCGATGTATGCGAATTTCTCGATCCAGAAGGGCAGACCGTCGTGCTGGGGTGCCCAAGGTTTCTGGTCGGTCATCCACGACTGAAACCAGTGAGAGAGCATAGCCTCGGCGAACCGCGAATATATCCTGGCCGAAGAGAACTCCTGAAGGGAAATCGTCTTGGTATCCACGGGGATGACGTAGAAGGCAGCAAAGGCAAGTCGTCTGTCATTCGGACGGTTTCGAAACACCTTGTCGAAGGAGGCACCTCTTACATTGCTGGTCAGAAAGCGATGCGCATAGATTGGAAATCGTACTCACCCACTGCTCTAACGAAATATTGAATCCTCATTCCCATATTTGCTCTTCGCCATTCCGAAGCCTGCTCCGCCTCACACCTGGCCTGCTGCCGAGCCCACGTACAAGAGGTCATTATGGCCCCAATCCGTGGCGATCCCTAGCTTCCCGTCAACACCGAAGGCATCTTCCACCCACCCCAGATCCTCCACGTCTTATATCGATGGTGGGGCGCGGGCGGTGAGGGGGGGGAATGATCCCAGGAGCGAGATAGTATCGGAAGACTTGAAACCACTGTGACTCCAGGCCGGGAGTCAACATACGGGGAGAGAAGCGAGATACTGAAACACCACTGAAACCTGTCGAAACGCTCATGGTCATGGGGAGAAGGTGGAGATGGTGCGAGCACGAGGACAAGATCCGCGAAGGTCGGCTCGTCCGGGACGAGATTGGTAATCGAGGCGGAAGGCTCGCGGGTGGAGGTTGAGGAGGTGGCAGAAGTGTTGGCTGTAGAGTAGCTGGGAGGGAGGATTTCGAAGAAGTCCGAGTCCGAGTCGGAGGGATCAAGAGAAGGGGATGAGGAGACAATCCGAGCTCGCCGACTGTCCCAAAGGACACACCCAGATCAGCAAGGTCGTGCCTGCCTGATAGGTTGTAAGGATGGAAGATCTCCCCCCCTACTTGAAGCGAGCATGGTGACCTGACTTCTGTAGACTTCAAGGAGGCTAAGATGAAGTAGATAGAAGGAAGACCTGGGGCGAATAGCTGACTAGACCATGATAGGGATCCGGAACAAAAGGAGACACTGCATACAGCTAAGCATACGATACCACCCCCCTCAAATTTCATAGCCAGCATTCCAGCTCACCTCCATCCCAACTCATATGCTGATTTCGAAGAGGAAGACACGATGATGACTATTCTCATCCTACGTCTGTACCGTGACTTCTGTCTTACTCACCACCATCGCTGTCGTCATCACCGCCTCCCACCGACTCTGCACACTTCCATCGGCAAGCTCAGTCCCAGCATATCTGTCGTGCTCATCACCTTCTCTCTCGTCATCACCGCTGTGCTCAGACCTCCCGGGGGTTCCTTCCGCCGAACTTATATCATCGTGTCTCTCGTCCTCATCGTATTCACGCCCGTCATCAGTGTTCACAGACTATGGCGATGGTTTCCCGAAGACGCTGCATCCTTTATCCATCGGAATGCTTTGAAAAGCTGATTGTGAATGAATGACAAAACCTTTTCGTGCCTCAAACATTCCGAAAGAAAAATCAGTTGCGATGCAGCATTCCTCAATCCTAAAATCCATACATACAAATGGCTGAAGATGTCGATTTCGCATATATCCATGCATCAAATGATGTCTGCTCTTGTTGACAACGAAACCACGCATCGGGTGCTGTACGTCAGTGATCTCATGCATAGACTCGACTTCTGTTGCATGTAGGATAACTATGCGGGATTCATCCATCGAGTGCTGCACAAGGCTAACTATTGAATTCTGTCAAGATGGGGCCCATGGGGAAAGAGACAGAGCGCATCGGGAGTCAGTGGATAAACCAGAAGTAGCTGCTCTCAATGCCGAAGTAACGCTGCTCATTTAAGACCGTCTAGACAGTATGACGTGTCGTTTAGCCGGGTCAACGGTAATTAGACAAAATTTTGAATCAGGAGCGCGTGCTTCGCCATCGTACTGTATTCGCACCAACTTTTTCGAAACGGCACTCAGACGTGAACCGTGTTCTCATCTCCTCATCATCTGCTCCAGTTTGTTCGTGGGGATGGCATTGGGGCAATCACAATGAACGTGAGCGTGACACATCAGTGCAGCGAAATAGGTGCTGAAAGGATCGTCCAAAGGCCCAATACATACAAACCATTCATCAGCTGCTCGAGGCTACTATAGCGCCGGACACAAACGTCATCAAGCAGGTCCGATCCAAATGCTGTGTTTGCGGAGACAGAGCTGACATTGGACTACTCCCACCAGGCCACCACCCAGCTCAACACCCAATACTACAAGAAATCCACCTGCATTCCAGCTCTGTATGAAATCTCGGCGACCAGCTCGAATCAGGCTGTGAGCGCTTGAGTACGATGGGCGACAGCAGCGCTGACAGATCTGCATAGATCCGACAGCTGGCTGCAGTCGAGCTGAGAAAGCGGATATCGACTGCTGATGGACGATTATGGAAGAAGACGCCACAGGGTACTCGGCAACAGCTGAAAGACGCGTTGCTGAGACGTCTGACTCAGGAGCCTTCGTACGTTTCATCTGCTGATTCTTAGTTGTACTCATGTCCCGTAGGTCCATCGTCCGACATGCCCTAGCTCGTGCTGTCTCAGCCATCGCCGACATTGAGCTCGCCGTCAAACCATCACAATGGCCCAACCTTCTTCCCGGTCTTTATGACGCCGCTCGCTCCCCTACCACATCCCACCGAGAGACAGCCATCTACGTACTCTACTCTCTTCTCGACACAGTTGCCGAATCGTTCGAGCCTCAGCTCAAAGCACTTTTCGCCCTTTTCGCCACCACCCTTCTGGATCCCGAGAGCGCCGAGGTCCGGATGACGACTTTACGAGCTTTAGCAAAGGTGGCGGAGTACATCTCGACGGATGATAAGCACGACATCAAGGCGTTTCAGGACTTGGTTGTACCGATGCTGAACGTGACCCAGCAGGCGATCAACGACGGGGATGATGAGGGTGTCAAACATGCTTATGACGTGTTCGAGACACTCCTTATCTTGGATACACCGCTGGTCTCGCGGCATGTCGCGGAACTCACTCAATTCTTCCTTGGCGTTTCCAGCAACAAAGAGGTTGACGAGACCATGCGATGTGGAGCTTTGAATGTTCTGGCGTGGATCGTGCGATAGTGAGTATAGTGCAGGTACATCTCCTGTGGGCAGATCTGACGGGGGTACAGCAAGAAAAGCAAGGTGCAGGCGCTTGGACTGGCGAAGCCGGTGGTCGAGGGACTGCTACCGATAGGCTGCGAGGACGATCCAGAGGATGTCGACGAGGACTCCCCTTCACGAGTGCGTCCCTGGGTCTATAATGACAAAAAGCTGACCTCTCGCAGCTTGCGTTCCGATGCCTCGACGCCCTCGCCCAGGCTCTTCCTCCACAACAAGTCTTTCCTGTCCTCGGTCAGCAGCTCCAGGTCTACATGTCGTCGAGCGATGCTCGAATGCGGAAGTCGGCCCTCATGGCATTCGGCGTGTCTGTCGAGGGATGCAGCGAATTCATTCGTCCGCTTGTCGATCAATTGTGGCCGGTGATAGAGGGAGGTCTTCAAGATCCCGATGTGATTGTCCGCAAGGCGGCGTGCATCGCTCTGGGATGTCTTTGCGAATGGCTGTCCGAAGAGTGCGCCACACGTCATGCCTCCATAGTACCGGTAAGTCACTGGATACAAACCAATGCTAAATGCGTGCAGATCCTGTTCAACCTCATTGTGGACCCCTTGACTCAAAAGAACGCGTGTACCTGCCTCGACTCATATCTCGAGATCCTCGGCGACGATATCGTCAATTACCTGACATTGCTCATAGAGCGCCTCCTTGTTCTTCTGGAGGGTGGCTCCGTCCCCGTCAAGATCACCGTCACCGGGGCCATTGGTTCGGCTGCTCACGCCGCGAAGGAGAAATTCACGCCGTATTTCGAGCAGACCATCAAGCGGCTCGTACCGTTCTTGTCTCTCACCGGCTCTGACGAGCAAAGCGACCTGCGAGGTGTGGCCACGGATACGATAGGCACCATCGCCGAGGCCGTTGGAGCAGACGTATTCCGACCTTACTTCCATGACCTCATGAAAGCGGCATTTGAGGCCCTCACCATGGACAACACACGATTAAGGGAGAGCAGCTTCATCTTTTTTGGCGTAATGGCGCAGGTCTTCGAAGGTGATTTTGCTCCTTATCTGCCTCAATGCGTACCGGCCCTTGTTGCGAGCTGCCAGCAGAATGAAAATACCGACGAGTTCCTCGAAGATGGTGGGTACAATGCATGACATGCGTGAGATGCTGACATCGCCAACAGGTGAGGGCAACAGCACGTCGCCGAATGCCGCTGCCGAGGCCTTTACGACTGGAGTGGGTAGCTCAAAAGCTGCTGCAGTCGTGGACGAAGAAGACATCGAGGATGAGGAACCCGATCTTGATGCACTCGAGCAAATGTTTTCAAAGGTCAACAGCGCCGTCGCGATCGAGAAGGAGGTCGCCGCAGACACTATCGGCGAGCTCTTCGCGGCGACCAAGCAGTCTTTCATGCCCTATGTGGAGCAAACTGTTCAGGTCTTGATCGATCTTCTTGAACACTACTATGAGGGGCTTCGCACGGCTTCTGTCGGCGCGCTCTTCGCTTTTATCAAGACTATCTATGATATGTCTGATCCGACCGATTGGGTGCCGGGCAGTCAGGTGGTAGGTATTTCCCATTGTCGCGGAAGTTGTGCTTATGCTAGATAGCAAGTACCATTTCACGCGGACGTGAAACAGCTCGTCGACCACGTCTTACCACCGATCTTCGAAGCATGGAAGACTGAGGACGATAAGTGAGTCCAATTTCAAATCTGGCGGCCCTGGCAATTTTCCCCCACCGGATGAGAATCAAACTCAGCTCACTTCGACGCGACGTGCGAATGAGACCACCTGTTTTTCAACCCTCTGATTCTCTCATCGCTTCCGCTTGCAAGCTGTCATCGACAACTCGCTGACGTCGCGCGAATAACAGATCAGTTGTCATCCTGATGTGCTCCGAGCTCGCCGATAGCATGAATAAGTGTGGACCCGCGCTTGTTGAGGGTCGTGAGGCCTCTATTATCGCTCAGGGAGCCTCACTGACTTTTTCAGACCTTGACGAGGTGGCGACGTTCGCCATCGAGATCCTTGAGAAGAAGTCAGTCTGTCAACAGGACCCGGACGAGGATGATGAAAATATCGATGCCGATGCAGACTCGTCAGAATATGAGTCAGCGCTCGTGTCGAATGCTTCGGACGTGTTTGGCGCTATGGCCACGGTGCTTGGACCGGACTTTGCTCAGGCATTTGGTTCTGTCCTGCCATTAATATCGAGATATTCGGTGAGTGGTTGGAGTCTCACCTGGGATATGGCCGACAACGTCGTAGGAGGCCAAGCGGACAAACTCAGAACGATCGATGGCGGTTGGCTCTTTAGGCGAGATCATTGTAGGCTTGAAAGGTGGAGTTACCCAATTCACCCAGGTACGCAATACCTTCCCACTGCGACGTGAACTCACACTGCCAAAGCCACTGCTCGAGATCATCTCCAGGGGTCTGCGGGACGCGGAACCCGACGTTCGGTCGAATGCGGCATTCGCTTCTGGAGTTCTCATCGAGAATACGGAAACAGATCTCGCGCCACAATTCGTCGCCCTCCTCACCGCTCTCCAACCATTCTTCACCATACCTGAACATTCCGCTCCGGCAGTATACAATGCCCGGGATAATGCCGCTGGCGCGGTATCACGCATGATCGTCAAGAACTCCGCAGCATTACCCCTCGATCAGGTGATTGCAATCATCGTCTCCGTCCTGCCTCTGCGCTTCGATACCCTCGAGAACCGACCGGTCTACACTGCACTCTTCACTCTTTTCCGGACACAATCCCAAATCCTTATGCCGCATATCGATCAACTCCTGCAAGCCTTCGCCTACGTTCTCCTCGATGCGAGCAACGAGGGAGATACCACAGCAGAGACAAAAGCGGAGCTTCGAGCGCTGGTCGAGCATCTAAAAACGCAAATACCGGAGAAGGTGGCCGCGGCTGGGTTCCAATGATATGGGTTGAGGATTGGCTAGATACCGTTTGCTGTGACTTTTTTGCAAGTACCCATTTTTTAGTGATACCTGTCATACTAGATACGCGCATGCAGTTTGGTGCTGTGGTTATTTTTGGACCCGCAGCAGGCAGCTTGAGAGCTCAATGAGTCGATGCAAGGGCTGGAGACCCCTCCGGGCGTTCCGATGTGAAGCGATTTACACGTATGAAGATGGGAAGCTGGGACTGATGGGATTGCTTCGATTTACTCCGACGGGTGTCCGCCATTTGCTCGCAGAGGTATATGCGGGACTCGCTCGTTCGTTCTGTAGGTATCTACGTCTCTGAAAAGATGGTTCCAGTCTGCTTAAGAATGAGCAATTACAAATCATCTTTCTGTCTATATGGTGTCTCCCCCATACAGACTTGAAAAACATGCTACTGCTCCACGAACCCACTGTGTAGACAGTCAGATAGATACTACAACATGACTCACCTTCGTCTATACTCAAGCACTAACATTGAGCGCAGCTACCTCCGGCATATCCTCCGACCTCTCAATGAGCTTCGTCACCTTTCCGATCGCTACCGTCTTGCCTGCGTTATGTCAGCTCTACCTTCTCAAGGTTGCTGTCGAGCCGACCTTCATCCCGCAGTGTGAATCTCCCAAGCATGTGAAAATCGTTCCACGTCTCGATGCAGATAGGTTGGCTGCATTCGAGAAGTACCGACACCAGCATGCCAGCTTTCGCGTATTTAGGCGGGTTTCGAGATTTCCGCTACGCACCGTCCTGCTTGTCAGCTTTCTGGCTACAGGCGTGAGCTGAAAGATCTCGCTCTAGTGCGCTTCTCGAAGTAGTGAAGGAGTGACTGTCGAGCATCAGCGCTTGACCTTCAGTCGGCAACTCACCGTGATCGTCACCTCCTCAGCGAGAGTATGGACGTGAAGCACGCAGGAGTACCCCGAAGCGATTATATTACGCGCCTCTGATTGGGCATCAGTACAGGTCAAGACTTACTCGCGGACTCACCGATTATACTCAGATCCGCCTTGAATGCTGTGACCGCTTTGATGGGTTTCGAAACAGATGTAAGGACGAAGCCAGGCGAAACGTCGTCATCGGAGATGCCTCGGAGCCGCATACGGATGTTATCGCCACAGAACGCCTGATCGAGCTCTTCCGCTTGTTCGGTGTATATTCCGGAGACTTCTATAGTTGTCTAAAGAGCTGCATCAGTCACAGCTACAAGCTAAGTCCGAAGGTACTGACCTTATTTGGCATCAAAAGTAGACTATCGCCCTTCTTCACCCGCCCAGACTCGATCTTCCCCATGACCATCGTACCCATCTCATTGTACTTCTCCGAGACAGGCAGCATGAATGGCGCATTGATGTCCCGGTCGATGATTTGCACGCTGTCCAGATAACCAAGCAGGGAAGGGCCTCTTCAGCAGACGGTACATCAGTACTGCCTACAAGCCGTCTGGCACTCACTCATACCACGGTGCGATCTTTTTGTCGACCTTTTCGTTCATGTTCTCCCCTATTTGCGCGGATACTGGAACGAAAGTGAGGTCTGTCTTCGGATTGAAGCCAAGGGATTTCAGGAACGGTGTGATCTTCTGGCAGATCTCGTCAAATCTGTGACAGAATCAGCACATAAGCAGATGGCGGATAGATTGAGAGTGAGGAGGGGCGGCTGATCGATGTGCATGTGAGTTGTGCGAGATGAAGCAGACTTGCGCGAACGCGTGGATAGGGAAGAAGGAGGAGGGGGCGGGCAAGCACGTTCCAGACAAGAAGGGAACGAGAGGGAACCGATTAGCGTTCCGGATGAAGAAAGACCGGGGGGAAAGTTGGATATAGGGGGAGAGCAGAGAGCGCAGTTGGGTGGCGGTCCAACCGACATTGGCTTTTCGGCGTGACGAAGGGATAGAAGGAGAGGCAAAGGCGAACGACACAGGGAGAGGGCAAGGGAAGGGATAGGGCCAAGAGCGAGTTGTGCGTCTCGCTCAATTCTAGCATGCCTGCCATGCTTCCGGATCAAGCCATACGTCTCGGCGCTCGCTGACAGGGACAGAGTCATGATTGAGCTGGAACAACTCACCTCCCCTTGTCCCACTGTACGGTGATGTCGTCCATCTTGTTGACCACCACGATTAGCTTATTGATCCCGTTGTTCTTGATGAGCACCGCATGCTCTCGTGTTTGACCTTCCCTCTCAAAACCTGTCTCGAACTCTCCTTTCCGCGCGGACAGTACCTACTCAGTGTAAGCACCAACTCGCCATCTAGTAGGACCCCCTACCAGAAGCGCTACGTCCGCCTGGGCCGCGCCGGAGATCATGCTCGGCACATATGTCTTGTGTCCTGGCGCGTCCAAAATCGTATATCTCCTTGTATCCGTCTCAAAGTACGCTCGCCCAACCTCGATAGTCTTCCCCTTCGCTCTCTCCTCCTTATTCGAATCCAGAGCCCACGAGAGGAACCACGTCTCCCTCCCAGCCGCTTTCGCCTCCTGCTCGTACTTTTCCATCGTCCGCTTATCCACCGCTCCGGTCAAGAAGAGCATTTGCCCTCCCATCGTTGACTTTCCGGCATCTACGTGGCCCGTGAAGATGATGTTGAGATGTCCCTTGACGTTCAGGTCTTTGTCGTTGTTGCCGTACAGATCTCGCAACGCTTCGGCGCCTGCTGCGGCTTGCTCTTTGTAGACGGCGTCGGCATCGTTCTTGGCGGACACTTTGGAGTAGTTGGTGGGGGTGGCGGTTCCGGACGATCTGATCACTTTCGCTTGGGCATCGGTATCGGGTGCGATTGAGTCGGGTGCAGGAGACGGGGCGGAGGAGGGGTTGGTGGGTGGTGCAGAATTGGATGATGCGGTTTCCCCTTCCCAATCCGCTGTTGATGCTGTTGTAGGGTCGACCTCGTCTCTGACCGTCTCCTTCTTCTCCTCTACTACTGGCTTCTTCCCTCCGATACTCAACGAAACAGATGATTTCGCTCCTCCTCCAATGCTGAGAGATGGTGCTGCCTTCGGCGCTCCCCCTCCGATACTCAACGACGGTGCAGCCTTCGGTGCCCCTCCCCCTATGCTCAGCGACACCGGCTTCCCAGGATTGAGTGGTCTCGTAGGCGGGTCTGATGGAGCGGGAGAATTGGACGAAGGGATATTGGGAGGTTGGAAGCCCTGGACCGATCGGACCTCAGGTGGTTGATACGCCTGTCGAGTTCCAGGCGGGACATATGCCTGAGGTTGAGGGGTGTAACCATATGGCTGTTGCTGGCCATACTGAGAATACCCGCCATCCTGTGGGTAGTATTCCTGACCTTGCTGTTGGCCGTATGCTACGTAAGGGTCGAAGGCGTGTCGACCGTTGGGTTGAGGTTGAGGTTGGCCTCGGGGGACAAAGGATTGGGGTTGACCGGGTCGAAACTCGTAGACGCCGGGGTTGAAGCCGACTGGAGGTGGAGGGCCAGACATAACGGGACTGGGATGCCGCTCTAAGAAATCTGCGAGCGGATTTGGAATGCTTATCTGACAAACGAAAAAGGTGAATGCGAGAGGTGATGGAGGCATTTGGCCACCGCCCAAAAACCCACGCGAAAAACTCCACATCATTCCGGATCCGACGGTAACGTTCCCATACTGTTTCGACTTTGCTTTCTGGTCGACTCGGAGCTCGAGACCCATCACAGGAGGTGGATGCGCTTTCCTTCCATCCGCTTAGGACCGCGTCTAGCTCGAAGGCAGCTGCCGACACGCAACATGTCGTCAAGACCAGAATTCGTGGCAGTAGCTCTCAAGTCGGACCCTGCGCTCTTCGGGTCAAACGACAAGGACAAGGAGGCTATCACGCAGCTCGAATCCGAGACAAAGAAGATGTCCGCAGACCTTCCAGTATGCTTCGTTCTGCGATTTTCAATACGAGCGCTGATCGATTCGACCCATAACAGGCGCTGAACGAGAAGCTCACCGCCCTGACCTACCTCCACTTCAACCACCCTTCCACCGCCGACGTCAGCCTATACTGCCACCTCCACCCTTCCATGGTATGTCCCTTCCAACCATCATCTACCACCCAGCCTGACCCTGCTCAGATCAACGCTCCTGTATCCCAACATCCTACCCACCCCTCCATCCTCCGATACTTCCTCCAAATCCAATCCCTCCCACCCGTTCAATCCGCCCAATCATCCCTCCCAAACTCCTTCCCACCCATCTCCATCAACCTCGATGCCTTACCCATTCCACCTCGACAAGTGGTCGTCCCGCCAGTCAAGGCGAAGAAGGAGAAAAAGGCTGTTCAACCTGAGGGACACGAAGCTTCTGTTGTAGCGGGAGCGTCAGCTGTCGCGGCGGCTGTGACAGATACTGCCGCTTCTGCTGCGGCTACGGCCGGGTCAGCTGTGCAGGCTGTCACTGGTGCCGTTGTGGAGATACCTAGTCCCGAGACAACTGGTGGGGCAAACAAGGAGGCAGACGGGAAGAAGAAGGAGAAGAAGGAGAAGCCTGCAAAGGCCGCCCTAGCTAAGGAGGAGCCGACGGGGCCGATGCCGAGTATGATCGATATGAGAGTGGGCAGAGTAGTGGAGGGTGAGTGCTGGGTCACATCCGTCCGCTCGTTGCGAGACTGGTAGCTGAGGATTGACCTTAGTGAAGAAACATCCCGATGCGGAGAGCCTGTACGTTGAGCAGATCGATATTGGCGAGCCCGAACCTCGGACAGTATGCTCTGGCCTCGTGAAATATATGCCCGAGGAGGAGATACGGGGCGCTACGGTCATAGTCATCGTACGCCCATGCTCGTTGACACGTTACACCCAGCTGATAGGGGACATAGTGCAACCTGAAACCCGTAGCTATGCGCGGAGTCAAGTCCTTCGCGATGCTCCTGTGCGCTTCGTCGAAGGAAGGCAAGGCGGAAGGAGGGGTCGAATTTGTACTTCCGCCGGCCGGAAGTCAGGCGGGCGAGAGGGTGTACTTCGAGGGGGAGAAATATGAGAGTACGCCGGTCATCGTGATTCATGAGCGTATGGCTGACTAATCATCCACAGGCGCACAACCGGAGGCGCAGCTGAATCCGAAGAAAAAGGTCTTCGAGACCATTCAACCTGTCTGTCATCTTCCTTACCGTGCTTCTTCGTATGCTGATCGCGGCATCGATAGGGCTTCATCACCCTCGACAACCTCGATGCCGCTTGGGTGGACCCTGAGACAAAGTCGACCCACAGAATCCGGACGAAAGAAGGGGTCTGCAAAGCGAAAAGCTTTGTCGGGGCTAGCTTGTCATGATGCCGCCAGAAAGCCAGAAGTAGTACCACCACTGTCGCATATATAGATATCCATGCCAATATGGTATCATTCTTACTCCACATCCTGCACACCGCTGTATGTATCGAGCTTGCCGCATGCGCCTTCCCAATTCAAATTACCCTTGACGAGATCGACGACGACGCTGATGACGGTATCAATTGGGCCAATTAGCTGAGACAGACTGTCTCGTTCCCTACGAAAGAAATGAAAATTGACACCTTGAAGAGGACTTCTAGCTTACCGCAAGGTCATCGTGCCGTTTTTCAGAGCTGAAAAGCATCAAGCTACGTCAGCTATATGACGACGTGTATGAGAGGAATACGTACAAGCAAAATCGATCGTGCAACCGAATGGGGTACCAAGCTCGTCATTTCTCGCATACTTCTTCCCGATCGAAGCGCTCGAATCGTCCACCCGACTTGCGATACCGAGCCTTCGCATCTTCCGGGCTGCGAGTCTGGTCAGCATGCTGTCAAAGAAGAGTATGATATCCCGCACAGATATCGTGGATGAGGGTTCGAAGACTTGGATCTTGAGAAATGGTGACGATTAGGCATTTGATGGGTGCAACGACAGAGGGAAGGGATAGGACCTAGCAGGGTCGTCAACCGGGATATTCAACCAACGTAGAGCGCGTAACGCACTACTCGAGCTTTGTCCTGCTCTCGAGCCCAGTAGCTGTGCTCGAGTAACGAGTACAAGATCCGCCCAATACCGAATGACGGCTCGATGACGTTAGGTGTGAAGTCTCGGACTGGGTGCGAGACATCAGCGGATCATCGAAGGTGGCAATCGACTCACCGTATTCTGTCACGATGATAGGTTCGATCTTGACCAGATCCGGGGTAACCTCATACGACTTCCCATCCGCGCATTCCACGGCTGAAGGCCTGATTCATGCTCAGCAGACTCTATCCACGCAGTAGCCAACCAAACACTCGCCCCTTCTCCAATTCATCTTTGACACACTGCAGCCTCACACGATCCATACCGAGCAATGTTTCTTTGATCATTGGGGCCTCCTTCTTGAATTTGATTCCGAAGGCTTTGGCGTCGAAGGTACACTCTAGCTTTTCAACTATCCGGGGTTCGTCCAGTTTTTGCTGAACACGTAGAGGCTGTTTTGTCCGAATCGAGTGTACGGTCAGATCATACGCTGATCGGTCCGCGCATCCGACACATTCTATCCACCCGTACGAGGACTGAATCTCGAAGTCCCAGCAGTCCTGTATGACCTATCAGTTGCTTGCTCTGACATTATCCGAGTCCGCTCACCGCAGCGTAGTGAGCCATCTCATTCGCCATGTGCTGCCTACATCTCATGCGTGTCGGGTCAATCCCGATTTTCTGTAAGAATAGTTGCGTCCGGGCCAGAAAATATCCAAGAGTCTCGTTATCGACAATTTTCTTCAGACACCATTTCAGCCCTAGTCGTGATGCTGCGGGAATGAGAAACCTGGGCCACTGCATCTCCTACCGCCATTTCTCTCAACTCCGTCCGCCCCGCACTTTGCACTTCCTTCGGCAGCAGCATCAGTTTGACCTCCTTAACCTCCTCGAACCGCGCATGCCGCTTGTCGAGGGGGTCGACGTAGTGCTCAATCTCCGCCATTGTGAACTCCCTGGTACCGCACTCATCAGCTATCGGAATTTGACTGCACTGGACTGACCGGACCCGTAATAATCCCTGCCGAGGAGCAATCTCGTTCCTGAAACTCCGCCCAATCTGCGCTGAAGCAAATGGTACCCGACCGTTATTGAACTCCAGCAGTCGGGCAAAATTGACGAAATGACCCTGAGCAGTCTCTGGCCGAAGGTACCTATTGAGACTCAGTCAATACAGCCAAGCAGACAGTAGTCCACGCACCCCTTGATCTGCCCGGTCGGACCGATATTGCTCTCGAACATGAGGTTGAACTCGACTGGCTCCGTCATCTCGTTCCCAGTTTCCGGATTCACGATTTTGTGCTTTCGCATTAGCTGACCGAGTTCCGGACCGGCGTAATTATCGATCTTTTCGGGAATCAGCATTTTGCCAGGCCGTTATAGAGCTGACATACCTGAGCGAGCAGGCTCTCATACTCGGCCACCACCTCATCATCCAGCTTCACCGCCACGCTCTTGACAGTCTTCTTCTTCTTCTTCTTCTTTTTGTCCCCATCTTCTTCTGCAGGCGGCTCGTCCTTCACCCCTCGAGCCTCCTTATCGCCCTTCAACCGCGCCTCGATGACTGCTTCTACTAGGTGGTCTGCACGGAAGATCTCGCCAGTCTTAGCGTCTTTCACCATCCAGTCGGCGAATCTGACAGCCAGACCTTCGTGAGCCCACAAGTGATAGGGGACAGCTCCCTCTGTCGGACAGTCGACTCACTTGTCCACATGTCCAGAGGTTTTAAGCACGTCCGAGAGCGTCATGATCGTCGTGTCAAGCTCCAACATGTCCTCCTCGATGATGAAGTGCTTTCGCCAAACGTCCAGGATGTTCGCCTGTAGTGCCGAGCCCGTTGGACCATAGTCGTACAACCCGGCAACACCTGAACAGAGGTCACGTATCAGTTCATGCGGATCTTGAGCGATTTTGAGGCGACGCACCGCCGTAGATCTCGAAAGCAGGGGCAAAGAAGAACCTCTGAGACAAGGTCGCATCGAGGACGGATTTGTCAAAGGCATGAGCGGTTTTATTGACAGGGGTGGTGAAGGCGTTTGGGGTGGCATTGGAAGCTGCGGCAGCCATGGCGGGTGTTGAGGTCCAGGAGTGAGCGTGTACGATGTGCACAGTAGTCAAAGGGCGGTATAGGTGATTCAATGTTAGTCTAGCTGGATTGCGAAGACAGCTGAAGCTCATGAACCTCAAAGGCCAGCGTTATATCGGTACGTTCGGGAAAGACAACCCAACTTTTGGTCTACTCGACGTTTCGGTGTTGATACATTTGCTTCCGACCGTCCGGCTGCTAGCTTGCGTTTTCGAGCTCGTACCCTCTCTCCATTTCTTGCACCTAGATCATGCGCTCCCTGACCCAAGTCGAGAGACAATGGACCTTTACTCAATCCGCTCTACAGAACACTCCCTCACGAGACGATGGTATCACCCTAGAAGACGAGCTCAAGCGTCGAAAGACTGCAGTAGTGTATATGCGGAGTCTAGCCCTCAGAGCCGAGATGTATGCGTATCTTTGCTCGTCCTTGTTTCAGGACTGATCGCACAGGAAGATGTGATCCACATGATCCTATGCATCTGCAGGCCCGAGGTGTCCTAACTGTTGGGGCGACGCTCTTGCATCGGTTTTACATGCGGCGGTCCATGGCTGATTTCAAGGAGAAGGTGAGGGATTGTCCTGACCATCAGGAGATGTCGCATTTAGTAGTCGGAGATGATTGCTGACAGAGCATCAGTATGTAGCAGCGTCCATGCTCTTCATGGCCTCGAAAATCGAGGAAGAAGCTCTCAAGCTCCGGTACATCGTAAACACCTGTCTGGCGAAATGGGAGCACAACGCCCAGCCCTGGGAACCGCATGGCGACAAAGCAGTGAGCTCATCGTCCCGTTGGCCGAGCGGTCCTTATGGGTCTCAGCTACAGCAGCCGTCACCTGAGTATCAGCGATGGGAACGAAACATCCTCTCGACCGAGGAGATCGTGCTCGATGCGCTATGCTTTGACCTGTGCGTCGAGCAGCCTTGGGTGATCTTGCGGCGCAGCATACGCGGCTTGGACGAGCTTGTGATGTCTCGGGACGAAGAAGCGGAATCGAGTAACGCTGCTGAGGAGAGGGCGAGGATTTATGGGAATTTCAATGGTCATTCCACTTCCAAGGGCAAGGGCAAGCTTTCCGACAGGGTGATACTGGATTTGGCATGGACGTTTATGAACGAGGCGTGGGTCTCGCTCCATCCAGGACCATCACTTGCTGAAGGTCAGTAGGCACCTCACACCATTACCAATCCTACATGCTCCCAGTATCTTCGCCTTCGCCATCTTCGCCCTCATCATCGCAATGGTCGATCCAAATACCTTACCGGACGCATACGCCGCCGCTTCTGAGCTGGGATCGCGGTTCGGTCTCGACATCGACTTCAGTGAGACGGACGGAGCGATCGGGTCGGACCTGTCTGAGGTCGAATGTAAGGCTTAGCCCTCGGGTTTGAGGGTAACACAAGCTGATCCTTGACAGCGTTTGTCAAGTATTTCTGCGCTTACTGCGAGATGGGCTTGATCGATGAAGGCCTCTTGCAGCTTCTAGATGTACGTCTCATTGAACATTTACCATCAATCGAAGTCTAAGAGAGATGTTAGACTAGCAAAGGGCCTCCGGGACCATACCACCGCCGGTTCACGATAACCCCACGTATACCCATCCACGACCTTCCGCTGGCGGATGCAAAGGGGCGGAACGGGAGCGCGGCACAAGAGGAGGAGGAAAGCAAAGAGGTCAAGTAGGTGGAGAGCGCGCCGACGCCAAAGGAGGAGACCATGTCACCTGTAGATGATCTGTTCGGTGACGAGCCTGTAACAGCATTGCGTGACGCTGGATCCCGAGACGAGCCTCTAGTGATGAGGCCTCCCCGGTATGACGACGTGGACATGTGATGGTCATGACCGATTGCATCCACCTACACTCCCATAGCAGCTAACCATCTTCTTGGCCGGTCCGCACTACCCCCTCTTGCCCAGGCTCTGCCTCCTACCGCTCCGGGCACACTCAGTAGAGAAGGCATGAGAGGATTTGCTGATGCCGCCGACGTCTTCCGATTCCGTGACGAAGCTTGCACTGAAATTCTCATCAGTCAAGGCGTCGTGGGAATAGAGTAGACGGACCGCATGCCGAGATCTCGTTGACATTGGTCTCGAGCACGAGACCTCCCTGTATGATCTCGGACAGGACATGATGAACCTAAACCAGGCCTTATTAGATGTGCAAGGGGTTTCAAGTGCAGGTAGAGACGGACCTCGTCGAAGTGGAAGATCAGGTCGAGCTCGCAGACGTTTTCGAAAGCACGGTCCAACGACTCCACTAACACCTGATTCACCATCCACCCATCAGCTGCCGTCCTGACCGATCAGGTATCCGACTCACCTGAATCAGATCCAGTATTCCCAACTCCGACTCCGCTCCATCCACCACAAACCTACCCAATCAGCCCAAATTCACCAAGTTCAACCCGCTCTCCACTCACACAAAGTACAACGTCGCATAATGCCGATAAATCACCCTCGAATCGTCATCCCCACCTCCCCTCCTGCCAACCTTCTCCCTCTCCCTCTCCTTCCCCTTGCCGCTCGCACTCGCACTCGCACTCGCACTCGCACTCGCACTCGCACTCCAACTCCCACTCCCACTCCCAAAATTTCCCGGCGTGGGGAAGGCTAGATCCGGCGCGTCTAAGAAATTGCACAGCCCCGCTGGACGGTCTTGGATGAGTGAGAAGATCTGGGCGATCAGGTCTTGCTGGACGAGTGGGGGGATGGGGGTGTAGAATTTCGATAGGCGGGGTTTGCCTGGGGAGCAGGGCATCAGCGCGGTTCGGGAGGCCGGGAGGGGCCTCGTCTTCTCAAGCCTTGTTGTGGGAACCCGAAAGGTCGGACGTGAAAAGGAGTGAGGGAAGCTTACCGTGTGTGTTGAAGATGAGGACTGCTTGGATCATTTCGCTGTGACTGACGAAGTATGGTGGGAAGCTAGGATTGGAAGCAGCCGTTGGAGAAGTATCAACCGGTGGAGGCAAGTCTGGCTTCAACACCGATTCTACCCTTGCCGAGACGACCCGCACCAAAGCGCAACATGAGATGCTTGGGAGCGGGATGAAGAGTATCCCTACAGACCGAGTCGGATGCAAAAAGACTCGTCCACCCCCCAGTCCCGCTCCTTCCTGCTTGTATGGCCATTTATAGTCCTAGAACCTTCGACTGCTTGTTGTCTCTGCATCCTTATGGCCCAGATGGCTGCCTTGTCTAGGCCTGGTTTGCAATTCATCTTGCGTGGGACTCGGAAGTTCGATATTTGCCTTGTACTCGTCGCGATACACACTACCGCATTTGCGCATATTGGCGGCGAGTATCCGCCCAACTTTGGCGCAGGGATGAGTGGAACTTGCCAAGTTCAGGCAGACGGGTTTCCCTCGTTCGCCGTGAATGGTTCATTGATAATGGAGGAGACCCGCTGTACATCGCATCGAGTTGATGAGAGGGCTTGTTGGCTTCTCGTCGGATATTTGTGTCCTTATAGAATCACATTTCTCAATCGTGTTATATCTACACACAGATAATTACCCCAGAATCCGCTCAACATCCCAAGTCAACATGAGCTCCTCTGTTACGAAGACCCAACTACCTCAAAACTTTTCCGCGCCCTTTTGACGCGACGTTGGGCAGACGACCCTTACACTAAGTGGCCAGACTGTAGTAATTGCTATCCGTTGGAAGGCTCGGATGAGCTCGCGTCACGACGCGTTCGTTCATAGTGTAAACAACTTCATTTCGCTTGTACTATCTTATGCATCCATCATAAGTCACAACAGATATCAGTGGGAGCACCACAAGTCCCAAGAGGAGTGGGAGGGAACCCCTCTAAGGCATGGTCGTCCAAACCTTGTGCAGGAGGTTCACAGTCTCGCATGCTTTTCCACACTTTACGCTATCTATGCAGGGGCCTCACCAGTCTGTGCAGCGTTTGCCGGGACATACGCAAGCTCCTCTGCAGTTTGTGCACGGTCATCCGCAGTCTTCGGACGGTCTTCCACTGTCTTTCCCACCGTCTTCGAATTCTTCGCAGTGGCCGGGCGGTCAAGGTAATGGTCAATACCCTTGAACCATCCCGAGGGAAGTTTCCGAGGACTCGTTGTGCAAGTATGCTCATAGTGCAGTCATTATCGAGATGTTATCAGTATCCGAGGGAGAGCTGCTTCATCGCGGTTCGCTGCGCAGTTCGCCCCTGCTGCCAACCCACAAGGCCGTGTTCCAGAAGCAGTGGGAAGACTTCCAAAAACGCCATCCAACCGTCACCAGGAACGCTTGGAGCGCTGCGGATGACAAAGCTGTCGACGGGATGAAACTCGCCACCATAGATGTTCTGGATACGAAGGGGACACCCTCAATTCTTAGAGCATTGATCTGAACCACTACGATGTATCGGTCGGGTATACGTTGGTCATCGGTGATATCAGCAATTCCAGGCAGACTCGGTTTCCATGGACGGAAGAGATTCAGGAATGACAAGGTGATCTAGTGTACTTACCGTACCCCAGATGACGCGGAGATTGTCTCCTAGACGTTGCGGTGATATCGTGATGACCGTGTCGGGCAGGTTGTGTATACACGAACTCGGCAGACAACTCCTCTCTGCGGACCAGAATCGTTTGCGTATAGGCGTCCAAGCTGACTGTATTTGCATCAAGCGCATGCGAGACAAGTCTCCTGTATCACGCCAAGATATAGACTCGCATAGCAACTCTACGAAATCTGCCTACGGCGGCAACCCATACTTCATCCTAGCCCTCTTCTCGACGAACATCCATCCCAAAGGTGTATCGCTGAGAAAAGCAGAGAGGCGGAACTGCCATGGTAGGTGTACACGATGTTTTGGTGGTACCGACAGTGACGGCATCCAAGAGAAAGGTGGGTAGGGGATGAGCGGCTGAGGTGACGGATTAAGGGATAGGTGATAAAGTATTGCCTTGACGACTGCGCACAATATCGTCAATTCAGCAACGGCAGCATCGATCGGAGTGACGAACCCTCATCAGGAGCCAGTACGAGATACTGCGAATATACGTTGTCCGTCAATGTCTCGTCGACCCCACCAATCTGCGCAAACGCAGTCTTCTTCCGAAAATCATTCGCAATCGTGCCGGGCAGCAGAGCTGCGAATTTGTCAGCGATGCATTCCTGATCAGAGGTGATATCAACTCACAGAAGAGCCTCACTCCACAACCCTCGCATTCCACTCGACAGCTCTCAACAGCCATCATCGCAGCCGCCTTTGTTGCGGAATATATAGTCCGACAAGGGGCGGGATTGCTAGCTGCGACCGACGACAGGTGATGCAATGCTGGGCTCGTGGAAGTTGTCGCAAGCAATGGAAGCTGTCGGTAACAGTCAGTTTGATCCAGCTGGAGAAGGAAATGGCGCACGAAGCATGCAAGCGCCAGGACTGTTCCCACGTAGTTGATCTCGCCGCAAGCCCTCGCATGTTCCGCGACTCTGTCCATGCCTTCTTGACTCGGCATTCCAGGCGACGGCTTATCCTCGCCAATGAGGTCGGCGTACGTCTTGCCATCGACTTGAAACTGCCTTCTCCTCGATGTGGTCGAGGTCAGAGGCACGCCAGCGAGGTCGAGGAGAGTCGTAGTCGAGGGGACACCAGCGATGATGTGCAAGGTGTCTAGACCGCCCCACGCTGTGAATTTCCAGCTCAGTCAGCTTAGACTCCAGATATTTTCAAACCGAATCACCTTGAACGACCGCGTCTCGTACTTTGATCAAATCAGATGTGCTTGTGACAGTCGCGGTGACGAGGATGAGCTTGTCGTCTGAGCTGCCAAGGGCGAGGCATTCCTTCCGGACCGCTTCCAACGAATCCGCTCTCCTCGCAACGAGACATCTGAGCGTCACAGATCAATGCGTTTCCGAGTGTATCTCAAGCTGACTCACATCCTTGCACCCCTTTTTGCATAAGCATGAGCCAGATCACGTCCGACTCCTGAGCTCGCTCCGAGTAGGACAACACGTTCCTGAATGGGCGGGAGGACCTTCTCCCGAGAAGGCAAGGGCCGAGCTTTGAGCAGGCGGAGTATAGGGAGTATGAAGAGTAGCAGCCAGAGTCGGGACGACATACTGCTCATGCATCAATTCTGATACAGGCATTCTAAGACATCTCAATTGCCCATAGCCGAGCATTTCGGAACCGAGGATTCCCGGATGACGTTGCATTCTTCTGTACCTTTCCCCGTCCGACCCTGAGGCCGCGGGTTGTTTTCGTTGCGGTGCAGGAAAGGTTTCGAGCAACATCCCTGGAACGATTTACACCTCGACCATGAAAAGACACTTTGCATAGAACCTTGCATCCAAGTTGAACATACCACTTTCACTTCTTTTCCCTTGAATCTCATCGAGAGGCTGATCAGCTAGTCTCGACGATCAGCATCCCGCCACAGTGACTACCCTTGTGTGATATGATCCGATCCCCATCTGATCTGTCCGACCACGCACCCTCCTTTGTACCAATAGATCACCTATCAAACGCCTATCCTACCGAGCGGACCTCACCACCGCCAGGGATCACACCACTCCCTCCTTCCATTCCGTTGTGGAGGCCCTTGGACAGCACCGCTTCGCTGTGAATTTCCCACCCACACACCTCACGGTCCAAAGACTACACACGTATTTCAACACAACCACCCATTGCAATCATCACGACATTCAGCATGACCACCATGAACGGCCACTCCAACGGCCACGCCAATCCACACCATCACCCCATCCCAGATTCCAGCCGCCTCGCCAAGCTCCGCAATCTATACGATACAGCCGGCCAGTCACATGTCTTCACGTTTTACGATTCCCTCACCCCATCCGAGCAGAATTCCCTCCTCGATCAACTCTCCACCATCGATATCGTCCGCGTCAACCGGATCTACCGGAACGCCGTCGCCGCCGATGGTGCCATCACCCCACCCATGGAGGCGCGACGGCTGGACGATACCCTTGGCGTAGGCGGAAACATGATTGGACGTTCCCGCACACCCAGTCCTGGACCTGAAGCAGTCCAACCACTCCCAGACGAGGCTTGTGCAACCATCGTCAACAATCCCATCGATGAGGCCAAGTGGCGAGACATAGGGCTCAAAGCTATTGCTGAGAATCGTCTGGCCGTACTCCTGCTGGCGGGTGGACAAGGGACACGACTCGGCTCGCCACTGCCAAAGGGCATGTACGATATCAACCTCCCTTCGGGGATGACAGGATTCGAGTACCAGGCGGGACGGATCTCGAGGCTGGAGAGGGTGGCCGAGCGGGTATGCAGCAAGGCGGAAGGCAGCGTGAGGATCAGGTGGTATGTCATGACGAGCGGACCGACGAGGTGGGAGACGGAGAAGTACTTTGAGACAAAGGGATTCTTTGGGCTGAGAAAGGAGGACGTGATCTTCTTCGAGCAGGGTGAGTCGATTTCAGTGGGACCGAGTTGTCATTGACCTCCGTTAGGTGTGCTACCCGCTCTCTCCGACAGTGGTAAACTGCTTCTTTCGAGCCCTTCTTCTGTATCCGTCGCGCCGGACGGCAACGGCGGTCTGTATGCTGCCCTTCGCCGACCACTATCACCCTCGAACCCCAAATCTGTCCTTGCCGACCTCCGATCCCGTCATATCGAATACATTCATGCTTACTGCGTGGACAACTGTCTCGTCCGCGTCGCCGATCCCGTCTTCATCGGCTGCTGCATCTCCCGTTCCGCCGCGGCCGGTGCCAAGGTCGTGCGCAAGCTCGTGCCTACCGAGTCTGTCGGTGTCCTTGCCAAACGCGGCGATAATTTCGCTGTCGTCGAGTACTCCGAGCTGAGCAAGGAGAAGGCTGAGCAACGAACATCTGACGGCCAACTCGCTTTCCGCGCCGCTAATATCGCCAACCACTTCTACACCACCAGCTTTTTGGAGAGCGTCGAGGCGATGGAGAAACGGATGGCGTTCCACATTGCACGGAAGAAGATCCCCACTGTCGACCTCGTATCCGGCAAACTTATCAAACCCGACACAATCAACGGGATGAAACTCGAGCTCTTCATCTTCGACGTCTTCCCTTTCACCCGGTCTCTCTGCGTTCTCGAGATCGACCGAGCCGAGGAATTCTCCCCTCTCAAGAACGCTCCGGGGAGTAAAGCCGATTGCCCAGAAACCTCTCGCCGGGACCTTCTAGCTCAGCAGCGACGATGGCTTATCGGCAATGGCGCAGACGTAGCGGACGGCGTCGAGGTGGAGGTGACGCCAGGCCTCACATACGCCGGCGAGGGACTGGACTTCGTCAAGGGCAAGAGGATTACCAAGTCTGGAGTGCTTAGGAGTGCAGCGGACATCATGGCCTTGACGGGCTGAAAGGACAATTTTCTTGCTTTCATGCTTCTTCATACGATCTTCTCGCTATGCTCCCTGTTCATGTATCCGTTTCGAGACGAGACTTGACGACGGACTTTGGTCTTGGTTTTATATTCCATGCATTCATGGCGATACCTTTCAGAAATGCCATGTCGGAGCCGGGCCAGGCACGCGACGCGAGATACCTCGAACGATGGTTGGGACGCGTCGGGACGTGCCAGCCCACCTTAGAAAGTCATTAATTTCGCAGGACTCTCGGCTGCGCTCATTGCTGCCAGTAACGATTTTGTTTCATCGCCGACAGCGAGATCTTCCCTCCTCAGTGATACGTCGAGTAATTGGATCAAGATGGCAGCGAATGTAGGGGTGCTACCTGTCGCCAGTATTCAGGTGAGCAAGCTCCCCTCTCCGCTTCTTCTCTCCACTGAACCTGTAATTGGCAGATCAATTACGACGAAGAGCTCGGTCAGTCTCTTAAACACGCAGGAGCTTGCAGGCTGACCACCCATCACCACAGAAAAGATCTCAGATTTCTTGACGCGATACGTCCCCCAACTGCGACAACGGCGTGGTCTCCCCGCGGACGATGACGAAGAAGCCGAGGACGAGGATGAGGAGCTAGCCGATGATCTCGACGACTTGGGCGTGGACGGAGAGGACGAGGCGCCTGGACGGTCGAAGGCGAAATACATGAAGGTGCTGAGAAAGGTCGCGAATCGACAGACGACGGAGGTCGTTGTCGACCTGGCGGATCTACGGAAGGTGAACAGTCTACCTTGATGTCACTTCTCAGGTGGCTGACCCGCCATTTCGCAGTTCAGCAATGACGGTTCACTCCTCCACAATATCCTTCGGAATACGCGACGATACATCCAGCTGTTCTCCGAGGCGATTGACAAGCTCTTGCCCGAGCCGGATACGGAGATGGATTACACCGAGGATGTGTTGGATTTGATCATGCATCAGAGGCGGGAGATGAATGAGCAGATAGCGAACGGCGAGAGAACACAGGAGAGCGGGATGTTCCCTCCCGAGCTGATGAGGAGGTAGTGAGTCCTCTTTCATTCGGTACTGAGCTCGGAATTGATGTTCATAGCAACGTCTACCTCCGCCCACCACGCTACATCGAGGCGCTCGCCGTCCGTGCAGTCCGCGGGACACATCTTGGCAAACTCATCACCGTCCGAGGTATCGTCACACGCGTATCTGAGGTCAAGCCTCTCCTCCTCGTCAACGCCTACACCTGCGATTCATGCGGCAACGAGATCTTCCAAGAGATCGCGCAGAAAGCTTTCACCCCGCTGGCTACCTGCCCATCCGAGCAATGCGTCAAGAACAGCACCAACGGGCAATTGCACATGCAGACTCGAGCGAGTCGTTTCAGGCCATTCCAAGAGGTCAAGATCCAGGAGATGGCCGATCAAGTGCCGGTCGGGCATATCCCGCGGTCTATGACGATTCATTTGTATGGTACCCTTACTCGCTCGGTCAACCCGGGAGATGTCGTTCACGTCTCGGGCATCTTCCTCCCAACGCCATACACCGGGTTCCGCGCGATCCGAGCGGGTCTGCTCCAGGATACTTTCCTCGAGGCGATGCATGTGCATCAGCTCAAGAAGCAGTATCACGCCATGGAGCTCACGCCCGAGATCGAGGAGGCGATCCGAGACTTGCAGGAGGACCAGAACCTCTACTCCCGATTGGCGAACAGTATCGCACCGGAAATCTACGGGCACGAGGATGTCAAGAAGGCGTTGCTGCTGTTGCTCGTGGGCGGTGTGACCAAGACGGTCGGAGACGGGATGAAGATCAGGGGTGACATCAACGTCTGCTTGATGGGTGATCCTGGTGTGGCAAAATCTCAGCTGCTCAAGTACATCACGAAAGTCGCGCCGAGGGGCGTCTACACTACCGGTCGGGGATCTTCGGGTGTCGGTCTCACCGCGGCAGTCATGCGTGATCCAGTGACGGACGAAATGGTTCTTGGTGAGTCATCCTCCATTCCAGAACACAGTTCTGACCCGTCGCAGAGGGAGGTGCTCTGGTGCTTGCCGACAACGGGATCTGCTGCATCGATGAATTCGACAAGATGGACGAGTCCGACCGTACCGCTATCCACGAGGTCATGGAACAGCAGACCATCTCCATCTCGAAAGCCGGCATCACCACCACTCTCAACGCCCGAACATCCATCCTCGCCGCCGCCAACCCCTTGTACGGGCGGTATAACCCCAAAGTCTCGCCGGTAGAGAACATCAACCTCCCCGCGGCACTTCTCTCTCGATTCGACGTGCTCTTCCTGATACTCGATACCCCCAGCCGCGATGACGATGAACGACTCGCTCAACATGTCACCTATGTCCACATGCACAATACCCATCCCGAGCTGGACTTCGAGGCAATCGAACCTACCCTCATGCGGCATTACATCGCGGAATGTCGTAAAGTCCGACCGATCGTCCCGCCCGCCATGTCAGAGTACATCGTTTCCAGCTACGTCCAGATGCGAAAACAGCAGAAGGAGGACGAGGCGGAGGAAAGGAACTACGCCTACGTCTCTGCACGAACCCTCCTTGCGGTACTACGATTAAGTCAGGCGCTCGCGAGATTGAGGATGGACAACGTGGTAGGACAAGGGGATGTGGACGAGGCGCTGAGGTTGATGGACGTGAGCAAGTCGAGTCTTTACGAGCATCATGCGGGGAGGAACGCGGGCGAGGACCAGACGGATACGTCGAAGATTTTTAGGATCGTCAAGGACATGGCTTCGTCCAAGGGTGGACGACAGACTCGGGGACGAGGGGGACGGGGACGGAGAGGACAGGATGATGAGGATGATGATGATGATGACGAGTTGGAGGAATTGGCGATGGTGGACGTCCGGGCGAGGGTCTTGGCAAAGGGCTTTACCGAGACCCAGCTTATGGACACGGTCCTCGAGGTGAGTCGTTTCTTCGCAAACATACTGCAATTGATTGATGGGTGTCACCAGTACGAGAACATGGGTGTCCTTGTCCGCACAGCCAATGCCACACGCCTCCGCTTCGTCGCTCCGGACGAGTACTAGCTGGTATCGAGGTCTACGTTGATACCCTAAATAAATCTTGTACATCTGCCGGGCATTTGGTCGATCGCATGCATTGCTTTCTTTCATGGTATATGAACGGAAGGTTTATCTCATGAGGGTATGCTCGCTAGATACAGGTGAGAACAGATATCTCGGATCGACATGATACGCAAAAGGCCCATTACACCTGGAGCACGGAAAGCTTCTGCCCGCTGACGCAGCCCACAAACTCGCCTGAGTCGGAGAATGCGAGGTTGTTGACTTCCGTCTCGGCCGTCCATGCCTTTGCCGGCAGGACCTCGACCGCCTCGGCAGGCGAGGGTGTCTTCCGCGATTGAGAAGGTGTGGTCGGTGGAGAGACAGTGTATGGGTTCGGCGAGGGAGCGGGACGTGATGGTCGTTGCCGAGAAGTAGGACGGGTAGAAGCTGAGCGAGAAGCGGCGGGTAGGGGTTGAGTGAGGTCGTACAGGAGGAGTTGGCAATCATCGCCTAACGCACTCATCAGAAATGGGACGAGTTCTGGAAGGTGTGAAGCGTACCACAACTTGCGATCCATCCGCCTGCGCTGAGCTCCGAATCACCTCCTGCTCCCCAGGCGATCGCCCCGAGAGGTGCCTGATGTCCGACGAGCTCTGCGACAGGTTGTCCCGGACTACGCATGTCAAGGACAAGGGTTTTCGAGTCTTCGAGGCCGAAGCAAGCGAGCATATGTCCATATGACTGCTCAGCGCTTCCATTGTGAAGGATAGTCGACTCACTGTTCCCGGTTACTGAAAGCTATTCGAGCGAGAGGAGTATCTTCGGATGACTCGTATAGGATTGTTGAGTGCTCTAGGGTGCGTAGGTCGAAGGCTCGCAATGATCCGTCTGCGCCAACGGAGACGAAGATGTCGGAGGAGTTCGGCAGCCAGGATCTGGAGCTCCATCAGGTCTCTCACGTATAGTGAAGCAACCGACTGACAGGTCGAACACAGCTCGGTCGTGAGCGATGAGCTGTGTCAATGCTTGAGAAGTATTGATATCCCATAAAGTCGCAGTAGTATCGGTGGAACAAGTGACGACCGAGTTTGGGGCATGGGGGTTCCAGGAGAATGATGTAATGGGTGGTAAGCCCGTCTGGGGCGACTTGCTCTTCTGACCATCAGCTCAAGACTCGACAACGAGACTTACATTTGTGAGCACGCTTCGTGGTGAGAGCACATATCCCTCTCCACCATTCGACCACCCATTCCGACCTTCGTAATTCCGTCCTCGAGCTTCGGTGTCCCAATCCTTCCCCAACTCCCATAATCGCAAAACGTCTCCGGTAGTAGCCAGCAGCTCCCCTCTTCCTCCTACGTCGGCGTGAGCTGCTCCAACGAGCGATTGTTCCGGTTCCCAGCCAACTTTCGTAGCTGGTAAAGCGACATTGGACTGGGCAAGCTGCTGGAAGTCGGCTGTGGGACCGTAAGACGGGTTCTGTTGATTTGAAGGATCGACGACTATGAGCTTATTGGTCGGACCGGTGACGAGGGAGGTGAGGGCTATGCGGTGAGGGTGTTGAGGAGAGTGGGAGAAGGCGATGCCGTACAGCGGGTCTATGCTGAGTCAGTCAAGGTGCATCATGCAAAGGAATGCTGTACTTACAGTGGGACTCATACTGCAGGAGGCCCGGCGAAGCCATCCTGTTTTCCCCACCTTGTCCCCCGGTTCTCGGTTGACGTTCCTGGGTTCGAGCTGAAATCGTCTTAGATTTGCGAGGTTCTGATACCTATCGGCTTCCGAACTGGTCGATGGCCTGTTTCAAGGCATCGCTATGGTGCAGAGAACCATCCAGAGCCACGATTTCGCCGGAAGGGATATAGGAAAGAGGTCGCCGTTTGATAGACTGGCGATTCGGCAGTCACGTGACCAAACTATCGGCCACTTTCGAATTTTCCCTTAGCTTTGTTGTCGAAGGCCATCATTCTTCCAACTTTTGGCCAGCCTGAGATCTCCCCCCAAAGGGCCACGGCATGTCAAGCGCTGAATATGTGGCCAAGTACACACGTCGACGTGCATTGCGAGAAAAGGTGGAGCGATACTGGCTGGAAGAGGCACAACGTCCGTTCTTCCTCCTCTCTTGCAAGACATGTGGGCTGATTGGGGAGTAGGGCCGTCGGGCACCCTTGATTCATCGCTAAAGAAGCATACGACTTTGCTGAACCGGCTCCGGACTAACCTGTTGGCGGGACCTGCGGAGACGCTCATCAAGGAGATCGATGGACTGAGTTTGACGAAATATCTCGAAGAGATCGTTGCCGCTGTAGTGGAGGGCGCTAGCAGGGCGAAGGGTGATCCAGAAGTAGCCGTTGATGTCGGTAGTCGATTTCAGCTAGCCTGTCCATACTGAACTATTGTTCAACAGGTCATAGTGCATCTCCACACCCGCCTCACCCCAGATTTCCTCCCTATGCTCCTTCCTTCATTCCTAGCCATCCTTGCACCTGTCGGTGCCGGATCAAATACAGGCGGTAAGGATGCGGACAAGGAACGTGAGAAGGAGGATAAGGAGCGCTTGGCGAGGCAAAGACTGGTGTTGCGGATAGTGGCGGAGCTCGCGTTGGTTGGTGCCTGGACAGAAGGGGTGTCGAAAAGTGCGGGCGAGGTCGGGAAGGTCCTCAAAGGCTTGGTAGGTCTCTCGCCCAGGCGGGTTTTCTTTCATTCATGTGATTGACGGATAATGCGATTTCCAGATGACCGACGACCCTCAATTCCTCAATCTTCCTCTGATTGCCACATTCCTGAAACACTTCAATCGTGCATACCTTGGTCCCCAAGCCGATGCGACTCCAGCACAAGAAGGCGTTCGCGCCAACGGCGTCGAAGATCTCAACGAGCACTCGACGGCCTTGCCGGAAGGCATGGAGGAGCTCATCCCAAAGGAGATTCAAAAGGGGATGAGGGAGATATTCGTTGGATACTTCAATTCGGCTGGCAAGACGCTCGTCAAGGGACAGATCGTGAGGCCTTTGACGATCTGCCTTCCACACGACGCTGAGACTACTTTCAGAGATTGCTCGAGCAAGACAAGCGGAATCACGAGGCGTACATCAAGTCTGGCGAAATCTTCGAGGATCGCCAACACGCCTATGAGCGCATGACTCGCTCTGTGGAGCGCTTGACAGGTGGCGTACAGAATTTGGCCGACCTTCTCAGTCTCACCACACCAACTCTACCTACTGCTGCGTCTCTCTCCAAGTCGGGCCTGCAGATCGTCGAATCGACGTCGTCCTTCACCGTACGCGATGACGGTCCGGTAGCGGGTGGTATTTGGGACGATGAGGAGGAGAGGCGGTTCTATGAGGATCTGGTGGATCTCAACGAGCTGGTTCCGGCGAGCCTACTGGGTGTGAAGGAGAAGCCTGCGAAAGCGGCAGGTCAAGACTGCAAGGCGTCTGCTGCAGTCGTATCGACCGAAGCCATCGAAGGAGCTATTTCGTCACAAGAAGCCACGAAGGAAATGGAGGCGCAGAAGCGGGATGAGGAGGACATCAAAAGACAGCTGGAACAGATAGATCTTGAGGAGCAGAAGCCGGAACAAGCGGTGGATATGGCTCGGACTGCGTCGAACTCGACAATGGGATCGCCCGTACCTCAAGCTCCCATTGCCCTGGCAGCGGATGAGCCGGACCCACCGCCCAGCATTGATACGACGGACTTTGACGGGGACGGTCTGCAATCTGCCCCGGCTGCGAGACTGACGGCCCTGTTTGCGGCACTCCCCGAAGCAAGTAATCGGGAAATGGTAGACAAGCTGGCGGTGGAGTTTGCATTTCTCAATTCCAAGGCCGCTCGGAACCGTTTGGTCAAGGTCAGTCCACGCTTCTGCTTCCCTTGCCCTCTAGAGCTGAAGCTTTGAGCGCAGTTTCTCGGCGTAGTCCCGAAGACTCGCACGGATCTCCTGCCGCACTATTCAAGACTTGTCGCTACCCTCGAGAGATACATGCCTGATATATCAGCTGGCCTCATTGAGATTGTGAGCTTGGTTGACCATTCCATGCTGCTACATGCTGCTACGTACTGATGACGTTTGCATAGCTGGACGAAGAGCTACGCTACCTTCAGCGGAAGAAAATCGTCCGCGAACTTGACAGTATGCGGCTGAAGGTACATGGATCGCCATTTCGTGCTGCCGGACAATGCTGACCGATCTTAGAATGTCCGCTTCTACGGCGAATTGGCCAAGTTCAAGGTCGCCAAGCCATACACTATCCTGCACGTGCTGAAGGTCTTTCTCGACGACTTCCGGTCAAATATCGAAAACATTGCGAACCTGCTGGAGACTTGCGGGCGCTTCCTGCTAAGATATGAGGAGACGGCAGAGACTGCCAAGAGCATGGTTTGTTTGATATAACCGATATCGGCTCGACTAACGCGGAATCTAGGTCGAGTTGATGCGCCGGAAGCAAGGCAACCAATACCTCGACTCGCGATATCATGTCATGCTTGAAAATGCTTTCTATCAGGCGAGTGATGGTATCCATTCAGGCATCTCGTCAGCTGAACTACTTTCAGTGCAACCCGCCGGAACGAGTCGTTCGCGAAATCATCGAGCTCCCACCAATGCACAGCTTCATTCAGCATCTCCTGCACGACGTTCTGATGAAGCGCACGCTGGACAAGGTACTAAAGCTCATCCGAAAGCTGCATTGGGACGATCTAGAGGTGACTTTCGCTTTCGGGCTACCATTCCATCAGCCTGACGAACAGATCTACCGTTTTATCCTCAACTCGTTCACCGAGATCTGGGAGATAAAGTACGGCAACATCCCATTCGTCGCTGCACTGGTATACGATCTTCAGCGGTATCACCCGTACTTCAGCGTCGCCATCGTTGACCAGGTAATAGAGGACATTCGTATTGGTATGGAGGTGAGGATGATTTCGCATTCCACACGGATTTCCTGACATCGTGAGACAGGAAAATATCTTCAAGTTCAACCAACGCCGGATCTTGACCGCAAAATACCTTGGGGAGCTATTCATGTATCGCGTCGTCAACGCGTCTGTCATTTTTGACATACTCTGGGCGCTCATGTCGTTCGGACATGGCATGCTACAACCTACTTTTGGGTTCTCACACTGATAAGCTTCAGGCGAGGGTCTGCCCTTGCCAGGCCGCGACAGCTCGATCGATACGGTCGACGATTTTTTCCGCGTCCGCCTGGTGTGCACGCTACTGGATACTTGCGGGGCGTGCTTCGACCGCGGCTCACAGAGGAGGAAGCTGGATCATTTTCTCGTGGTCTTCCAGGTGGGTTGTTTTTAATTGAGCAACGAACATTTGTTGATTCGCCAAAGCTGTATACTCTTTGCAAGAGCGAGCTTCCTATGGACGTAGATTTCATGCTCAGCGATACACTCGATGTCGGTCTTTCTTGCCCTTTCTGCGGCTCAGCTGAAATCGGTAGATGTTGCGGCAGAGAACTCCCCGGCTCAAGTCCTTTGCTGAGGCTGCCGCTGCCGTCGACGAGCTACTTTCCACGCAAGCTAGAGGTGAGTCTCAGAAGTACGGAATGGCCACGGCTGCGCTGACCGGGGAAGACGGGGACGAGTCCGCTACTGAGGATGGCAGCGAGGACGAAGGCGAGCGTAACATTGCTGAGATCGCCGAAGCCGAAGAGGAAGAAGAGGTTAGCGCCCCCGTAGACCGTATGCTCGATATTGATTTTGGGTCAGGTACAAGCCCCCACCGCAGCCTCTGAGGACGAGGAACAAGACGATGTGGTCCTCATCCGCGAGCCGAAGCATGACGAAGTCGACACCGAAGCCCAAGCTGATTTCGATCGCGAGTTCGCAAAGATGCTCGTGGACACATCCGATGCGCGGCGGGGAGAGCGGAAGAATGCTCCTCCGATCTTTGACACTGCTGTGCCCCTCATTCGGAGGAAGGCGGAAGATTCCGAAGGCGACCTGAGCAAGATGGCTTTCACCCTGCTGTCAAAGCGGGGCAACAAGCCGCAAGTGCGTATACATCCATGTAGGTCAGTTCCGAAGCTAACAGAAGCAGATGCGCTCACTGGATATCCCGGTCGACTCAGCTATAGCTGTCAACTCCAGGTCGTACCGGCTCCAAAGCAAGGCGGAACAAGAGCAGCTCAAGCGCCTGGTCCTGCAGAACGAGCGCAGACAGGAGACGTCCGAGTTGCAATGTATGTCCGCAGATGTTCTTGGGTCTGAATACTCATGTCTATTACAGTCGTTCAGGAGGACGCTCGTGCTCGAGGCATACGAATGCGTATCGTTCATTCATGAGTATACGCCTCTCATTTCTACGCAATATGCGAGGACACGATGCGAGCGTTCCGCCAACGCAACTGGCCAGAGATGTTTCGCCCCGCTTGTGCTGTGCAGTACACGACAAGAAGGGGAGACCGGCGACTGCTTTCACGCTGCTTTCGCCAGCGGAACAGCGATTCTGTAAGAGTTTGTAAATGCATGACGATGGCTTGGCCCTTCAGAGACTTGCAATCCGCCGGGAGCCCTTACTCCCCGAGAGCTTGTCTACCTCGCCTATTCTGCGAGTATTCTCCTCTGCTCCAACTACAACAAGTTCCCCAGGCCGTGAGAGATCGTGATCGAGAAGCCTTTGCAACACGCCGTCGCCTGCGGAACTCAGCAGCGCCACTAGCAGACTAACTCGCGGACTATCCCGTCCCTCGTCCTTCCCGTCCCAGAACAGTCCAGCGAGATGATGTATCGCCAACCTGAAGAGAAATTCGGTCGTCTCCTCGCTCACCCATCCTCTTATCAGAGCCCGAGTATACCCAGCCAGGACGTCCGGGTCTTCCTCCCTCGGCTCGAAGTATGCGCTCATCGATCCGAAGTCGAACGGTACGTCTACCATCTTCGTCCGGATAGTCCGGAGAGCTGTCGGCTGTTCTGCCCAAAGAAGTTTGCGGAAGTCCACAGGGTAGGTCATGGCCAGTGGCGGGAGGAGGAGCTGGGCGAAGATCGGGTGGGAGAAGGAGATGGATTCGTACAGGGCGACGAAGTCCGTGTAGAATTGGAAGAAGGGGACGTCTTCCCCAAGGAAAGGTTTCGCAGCTTCCTCGAGACCAACGGATGGGGGAAACGGCTGAATCTCTACACCGGTGCTCGGAGTGAGAAGAGCGATTAGTGCAGTGGAGACCGTTGGGTCTCGGAAGAGGTCGGATTCTGATGTCGATACGGACTGTTGACCTTGCTCGAGCATGAATACCTTCATCAGATTGAGCAAGGTGAGAGATCTGCTGATGGAGCGAGTTTTGAGCTGGGCGAGGACGAGCGTTGACCGGACGATATCGAGCTCGCTCGGATCCCAGTCTGGCGGTGCTTGTGCAAAGGCTGGCGAAGAGGCGGAAGAGAGGAGCTCGTTCAGTGGCGAGAAGAACCAGTCGGCTGGTAGTGGTAAGCCAGGAATAGACGATGCGGCTGGTGGACGAAGGGTAGCCGTCGCTTTTAAGAACAGGTGAGAGGGCGTTGAAGGCCCGACGACATGGGTAATATCAGGAAGGACAGCATAATGCAGCAAGGGGCGGAGCATTTGCAAACCATCGCGATGGGCTATAGAGGAGAGCTGATCGGTCAGAGATGGTACCGAAGACGCCCAATCTAATCGTAGGAGATCATCGACTACATCGAGAGCGAGTGGTTCATCGCCAGGCTGGAAGTCGAGCATGAGATTGAAAGCTGCTTTTGCCCATGTGGCTGAGCCCACATGGTTGGCTTGGTGCGAAAAGCGGAGTAGCTCGTATCGAAATGCATTCCAGGACCTGGTGGCATTTAGGCTGGGGTATGTTGAATTGCAGAGGAATCTCGATATCAAGCTCTGAATGAGATCGGGCTCGAGGAGCATCTCTTTCCCTTCCTCGGTAGACAGCCGGTTGTGTAGCTGTACTGCCGAGCAAAGCACGTCAATGAGACCTTCGTGCTTCGTCATGTCGTAAGACCCATCGTAGTATCGACTGACGTGAGAGCCGAGCCTAGATTGTCGAAGACTGTTTAGTACAGCGGCCTTCTCCGTCTCTCCCCCTCGGGCGCCATTGATACTTGCTCCCTCTATCCAGGCGACCAGCATATTCAAGGCGCTTGCCAACTCGCCAAAACTGTCCGACCTCCCTTCGGGTAGACCATCAAGGATGGTCTCGATGACAGCCATCGCCTCGTCCGCCCAGCCCATCGCGGAGACCTGCGCCCAGGTGAGATCATGCTCCGGCGTCGTCCGATGGGGGTCGATCGCGCACGTCGTCCATGTCGCGAGGCAGTCGAAGTATACCGACTTTACAGCAATGGTCAGAGGCGACCGAGAGGTCTGGCTTGCAGTCCAGCTGCCCATGCCTCGCCAGACGTCGTGGGCAGAGGTCGTAATTGAAGAGCAGAGGCCATATCGGCCGAGGGCATGGAAGACTCGCAATACTTCCAGCGCCAGTTCCAGACATGTGGTATCTGATGTCCAAGTCGAGCGAATCAGGAACTTCAGCAAAGAGTCTTGCATATTCTCCGAAGCGAGAGTCTGCGCGCAGGTGCGGGAAGACGTGATGACATCGACAAAAAAGCGGAGGGAGCTGACCGATGGCTCGTCATCGGCTTCGAGAGGCCATGGTTGCCGGAGGACGCGGGACCTAATGATATGAGGTACCACGGGTAGTAGTATCTCCGAGTACTGCTGGGACATATAAGCAGCCCGGCGAAGGATACGGATCAGTTGTTCGAATGATCTCGGCGACAAGCCTGAATTCCAGGCGAGGAGCAGTTCTAGTCTCGGGAGGAGACCTCCGAGAGGGAGTGCGTCCAAGCCGTTTGGATCGGTATCAAATTGGAATGGAGCTGAACGATGAGGCTCGTCGAGCCAGTTCCACGAGTCGCCGCCCAGCGTCTCGTACACCAATTCGATCCCCGCTCGGGTGATTCCAAACGATCTCGGATGATGCGACATGACCTCTACTCCAAGAATCAATGCCTTTTGACGCACCTTCTCGGCCTCGCAAGCCTTCGTCACCTCATTGTCCAGTCCGTCACCGTTACCAAAGAGGTATTTCGCGATGATCTTCGCCAAGACACCCAACATCGTGATCCGCTGAGATGGCACCGTCGATCGGCAGAGGTACAGCACGTCTTGCAGCGTGTACCCCGCCAAGTCGGGGGACGTCCCGTGATGATGCAGACCGAGATTTGGGTCGAGGTTGACCTTGGCATCCTCGGACAGGGCGGAGCTCGACAGGTCGAAGCGGACTGAAGTATCGGTCGAGGATGAAGCGGCTGGCGGTTGTAGCCATTCGAGCTTTCGAGTTTCCACTGTGGCGTAGGGGAAGTATCGTTCTTTCAGAGCGTCTGGACTGCGATCCTTGTTATATATGGGACGATGTGAAGTGTCTATTCGTCTTGGAGCAGGTTGATCTACTATCGAATCAGCGGGAATCATCTTACCGTACTTGACGCAATATATACCAGCCGAAGTCTTCGGAATCTCGTCAACGGTGCCGTTTCCTCCTCTTCTCGCCTCCTCCCGCTTCCTCAACGCCTCTAGCATCTTTCCCCCAAATCGCTCCTCCAGCTCCCTCTTCTCTTCCTGAACTTCCTCCTCATCCATATCCCGTACACGCTGCCAGTTCTCCTGCGACACCTCATCCAGAATCCTGTCCGCATCACTTGCACCTTCTGCTGCCGAAGATTCTGCCAGACGTGATAGGCCTGCGCGAGTGCTTGAGGCTGCTTCGGGGGTCGGAACATCTTCCGTAGACTTCCCGGGTCTCGGTATTCGTACACCATCTTGCCGTTCCTGTCCGCCTCGCCTGAATTGAACAGAATCAGGAAGCTTCTGGGTCGGCTTTCGTGAGCGGTGAAGCGCTGCAGGGAAGCCGGTCTCGCCTTTCAAGGAGGGTGAAGGAGGACGAGGTGGGCGGGATGAAGAGGGGGATAGGGTTGGACGTTCGACGATGTCTCGGACGATCATCTTTCTGCGCTTGAAAACTTAAGGTCGTCGAGCTTCTCAGGCCCAATATATCGCAGGGCCGAATCAATATGAAGGGAAATTCAAAGAGAAGCCAAAATAATCCTTGCAGCCCATTGGGACTCTTTTACTTGACTTTGGCGGAGGACCTCCACCGAACACCTGAATTCTGCTTCCGCTTGGCATACAGCAAATGCATACTCGCCAATGAATGTCGACAAGACTGATTAGTCCCAGACCAGTAGGGTCGAAAGAACGGCCCAGGACATGCCCAGTCGAGTCATTCTCTCTCCGCTCCTTGAGCTGAAGGTCAACTATCCTCGACAACAGCACGGTTTGACTAAAGGTCGCACAGCTGGGACGAGGGACTTGGAGCGGGAACGTGGGGTGTGGAGTCTGTAACGACCAGATGGAAGACTTCTGCCTCTCCTCGCTCTTCGTTTTCAGCTGCAGAGGCATCCTCTCCCGTTCGCCGAGCGGAGCGGAGACCATTGCGCCGTGTCGCGCGCTAAACGTGAGGCGCAGAAGTCTGCTTTCTTCTTCATCTTCACTCCTCCTTCCTCCTGCCTTTCCCGATCGGAGTCGCGTCTTCCTCATCATCCTCCTCGTCGATGATGACACCCTCGTCAATCGCCTGTCCTCTTCGCGCGGCATTTTCGTCCTCCCCGGTCGCCCTAGCTAGTGCCGCGTGTGTGCGCGGCGCGAATGTCGTTGGTGAAGTAGGTTGCGGGATGATCAGGTTGATCAATGCGCCAGCACCCAGTCCAAGAGCTATACAAGATCTCGTCAGCACGATCAGAATCTCGATGGGGCAGGAAGGGCGACTCACAAAGTCCCGACAGCTTTTCTGGCGGATTGTGAAACCATACCGCCGTCATCCCCACCATCCATACCCAGAGGATCACCAAACTCGTCCCTCCAAGTGTCGCAGCTCCCTGCACCCATCTTCCCCATCCTCCCGCTAGCCCTGAAGAGCCTTGTTTCTCCCCCCGCCATGATGGTATGAGTTCGCGCGCAAGGACGAGAGTGGACATGGTGAGCAGGAAGGTGTGGCCAGAAACATCGAAGCCGCGGTGCCACCGGGGATTGAGTAGTGTGAGAGTGGGATGAGACGATGTTGGGTGAAGTGTATTGGTTCCGGTATCGGTCGGAAAGATCTCGGAAGCTGAGGAGAGGATGGAGAAGAGCTCGGGATGTGTCTTCGGAGTCAGGGGGAGTCGAGAGGAACAAAGGCTGCTGGACAGGGGAAGGTAAAGCTGATCCGAGTCGGTCGACGTCAGGATCTCCGGAAAGGCCGACGGTAGTAACGGTTTGAGAGCGGCAGGGTCCAGATCCCATTCCCTCGGCAAAGCGACTGCACAAGAACCACCAGAGAGCGCGATGATCCGATCTCCAAGTCCGGCTCCGAAGAACCAAGTGGTGAATACTACCCAGAAGGCGGTGGCCAGGAGCCATACCGCTAATCGCGAACGCCTGCTTGTTCGGGCGGGCGGCGATGAGGCGAGGTGGAGGAGGTAGGCCAAACTCGTCCATCCCCACGCGTTCTTCACGAAGATCTGGTTGATGGGATTGGATTTCCGGGCGAAGAAGTGCGGTCGTTCTGGGAGGTGGGAATGGGATAGGAGGGAGGTGTTTAGGGATGTATCGAGGACGAGGGAGATCACCATACCCAGTCTACCTCGTTCAGCTGATTCTTCGGTGTCGAAGGGAGAACGTACAGCATGGTACTAGTCAAGACGGCCGCAAGGGTGAGCTGAGGATGTTGCAGCGCGTTCATTGGTGTGGATGGTGGTGCGAGGACGGAGTGTTGCGGGGTCGAGGAGAGGGACATCCGTCGAGCTGTAGCGGTTTTCGGGTTGATCACGATGGGTGTGGCGAAACTACCTCTAGTCGGGCTCGGACACCGTGGGGGAGTAGCCACTGACATCCCGAGTGAGAGATGCAGGGGGGTCCCTTTGGGATGGGAGTTGATTGCCAACTGAGAATTTCGTTGAAAGTCGCGTCTCGACCTAATAATTGCTTCCGTAAGTGTGGCGAAATGTTTTGACCGTTCTACAGATACACCGCCTCTACCCCGCCTCCTTGCCCTACTCGGCTCTCTATTGACGCTGGCAATCGCAACATCAGGTGCGGAAGAGAGTAGCACAACACTATTTGAAGTGGGGACGACAGCCAGCACGCTTGACCTCTATGAAGTGCAATCTTCTTCGAATCTGATTGACCTTCACGTCCACGATACTAGGGTCAGTCGCGCGGCTCTAAAGTCTCGCATCTAAGCCATACAGATTCTCTCTCACAATGCTCGATACATTATGCTGCAGGACACTATCATAATCCCCCCCCACCCCTCCGTGCAAGAGGCAATCTATATTCTTTTTACTCAGCGCTCTGCGCCGAAGGGAAAACATGAGCACCATTTGACGTGGCAGCTTCTTTTCGTAGGATTTTATCGATCGGCTCAGCACCGACTCCGCTACCGCCGATAGGCATATCGGCTCCCTAGCTATGAGCACCGTCCGATGGCCTAGCACTCACAATGAGAGCCCGCATAATGTCGCTCAAACTGATTACTCCTACCAAACGTCCCCGCTGCGGATCGTCTTGTCCAGCAACGACGACCAGTCGGTGTACTCTTCGTAGTTTGATGAGCGAAAACACCGCACTCAGCGAGTCCTTGGGTGAGCAGGTTACGACTCCTGGAAAGTCCAGTGCGCGCTGTTTAAGTGCTTGCGCTATATTCAGGTCGAGTGATTGATATGCGCCGTTTCGCACGAGGGTCTGACATCAGCAACAGCGGTCGTTCTGGGACTCACGATGACATCAACAGTCTCGTACAGGTTCAGCACTCTTCCGCTCTCGTCGACTATGGGCACGGCACTGATTCCCTGCTCGGAAAACATGTGGACGACGTCGAACACTGTCGTTTGTAGCGTGGCGGTCGCGAGTGGGTAGAAAGGATTCCTCGCGGGATCAGATTCTGAAGAGACGTATGTTCCGATGCCGAGCTCCTGGACGCTAGCCGTAAAGTACTGTGTGATATCCCGGCACTGACTGTCAGCTGATTCTTCGGTTGACACTCACGTTCATAGCAATGAACTTCAGTACTCTGTACTGTGTCAATACGCTGATCACCACTTCGCCGTCCGTTTGTGTGTCTTTGTCGATCAAGGGTAAACGTCGAGCATGGGTACGTATCAGGAAGCGGCATGCGTCGTATAGTGGTCGAAGGGGATGAACCGAGAGGAGTGGTGGTGGAGGTACGACGAGAGCCTTTTCAATATCTAAACGGCTTAGTCACAGCCCATAGGTCTGTGTAGTAGACTAACAACTCACCTCGAATGCTTTGGAGTCGGATCTGCTCGACATCTGCTGCTGCTCCTTCCCAACTTGACGTATGGTAATGGTACTGAATAAGATGGATCACATCTTGCACCGTGAACATCCCTGTTACAACATCAGCATCTCTAGCATACCTCAACGCAGATACTCACCAGCAAACCTCGCCGTTTCAGTATTCCACAGAGGTGCTGACACGACTCCTACACTGATCTCAGTATCCAGAACCCGCCCTCCGCATCGACTCACCATACAGCAACATCACGTCCAGCGCCTTCTTCACCTTCAATTGCGTGTCCAGAACGATCAGCCGAAAGCTAACGGGGAAGACATCATAGCTCGACCGCTCTTTCAGAAACGCCCGTAATGCCTCGAGCGCCTCGGTCTGCGACAGGGCTTTGGGCGGAACCATGGGGGATTGAGTTGCTCGGGATGGCCGACGACCCATGGTTGATGAACCAACGGTGGGGATGGAGCCGGTGACTGTGGATTGGGAAGGGCGTTGGGTGGCACGGGAGGTCGAGGGTGCACGGGTGACGGTGGCAGGTTGGGATATGCGGATGGGGGAAGCGGCCGATTGGTGGGAAGAAGACATGGTGGGGAGCGAGAAAGGTCGAGCGGTGAAGACTCAGAGAACAGCCTCAACTGACTCAACTGATTTGATAGGCGGCCTCCGTCCGAGAAGCTGAATGATGGTAAAGATGCGTGAAGATGATTGGAGATTATATGAGGTCTAACAAGGAGTACTAGGCTTGGTATGTCGTTAACCTGATAATGCAAGCGGTCAGCGATATTGTCAAGCCCAAGTCATATGTCACGGAATAAGAAGATAATATGGATTGGGGTCAGAAAATGCGAAGTGTACACCTCCAGCTCTTCGGTAATCTCTATACAGAGCAGTCCGAGATGCGGTCGTCCTGACGTGCAAATTTGTCGAGCATGTATCGTCCGGGGTGCAAGATTGGTGAAGGTGGACCATCGGAAACGCTGACTCACCTACTCATATATGGAATAGAGAAGAAGGTTGACAGCTGTGCGGAAGATTGTGAACAGATGGCAGATGGACGCTGGTACTAAATATCCCATAACGCGTGACTGCGGAAGTATCAATCTCCGACTTAGGATTTCTACTCAAGACAGTCCATCTCCCGTTTTGGTGTGGCGTTGGCAGTTCTGTCGATGCAAGCCGTCAAACGTCGTAGACGCTACCAAACGAAACGACGGGATGTGGAAGGTTTTCAGAGGTAAGAAGCGAACCAACCTTTGACGGTCACCACCTCGACCCTTCTGGTCAGAGCGTATGCCGCAAGGCTGTCGTGCGATGTCGTGCAAGATCGATCACGGTCGGGCGAGGGAATACCTGGACGCGGGGGACTTGGCGGTACTCAGCTCCCAACTAGCGAGTGAGAGACTACACATCGTCGGAAGTGAACGAAACGTTGCAAGGTCGACTGATGTCTGCGCTGCCGCCGCAACAAACACTCGAGAGTGAAGACACAGACTCTCAAGTGAAAATAAGAGGAGATGGAGCAACGACGTAGGTATCTGCCTTTATACCTAAACCACCATCCTTTGTCCAGTCCAGCCGACTCGTACCCCAGATCCGTAGCTGGTTGCGTCCATCGGCACCGGGCACCGTACTTCTGAGAGTGTGTACTGAATCGAGTCACATGCAGATGCATACTGCTGCTCGTGTCCTTCGCGCCCCTCTCGGTTCCCGGGAGGGGCGTCGCTTCAAGAACAAAAGACTCCCTCTGCCAAGCCTACGGTCGTTTTGGGAACATGGAAGCGCTGCCGGATAGGCAGGATTACTTGCACACATCAGGAGGACGGTCAGATGGGATTACTTACCGCTGCGTGAGGCCGATGGTCTGAGGAACTTCGAGTAGCGAAGCTGTGCCCTGTAAGCCTATTACGCATATCGAAGGCCGGGGCCGGGGCTGATCTCGTTGATGTCGACGTTCGTAGATCAGAGTGAAAGACGTGACGTAATGTGTTCAGGCAGCGACCCCACTTCCCCCCACTCGGCCAACCGGGTAATCTCTCTTTGCACTTTACGCCTCTGAAACGTAGCACTCCCATATACCTCCAGCATGCCTGCCGAATACACACTGACCCACGACGCGCCGCCTCCTCTCGAGGGCATCGTATGTGCCGTACTCGATATCCGCCGCTCGTTGCACTCGCTGACCGGGAATGACAGTACTCCCAAGCCGTCCGAGCGGGCAAATATGTCTACACGAGCGGCTCGGTGGGTATGACCAAAGAAGGGAAGATGGTGGAAGGGACTGTAGGTGGAGTCTTCCATTCGTGATACCCAGCTTAGCTATGCAACAGGTGCAAGATCGGGCACGTCAGGTCATTTCCGTAAGTCTACTATACGACGCACTGTTCTTTAACAGAGTTTCCGCTGATACCCCACCAAGAATCTTGATGCTGTCCTCAAAGGATCTGGCATGTCTCTGAAGAACGTCGTGAAGGCCAACATTTACCTTTCCAATCTGTCCAGGGACTTCTCCGCCGTCAACGAGGTGAGTGACAATCCGTTTGGCTTCCGCTCTATCCTTCGTTTGAAGCCTCTCTCCGCTTTGCCTCCCGTCCAATGTACTTACGATCCGGACTCTACCCTCCTCCTTCCCTCCGCTCGACAGGAGCCTACTTTCCTGTAGTCTCTTTCACGAGCTAAGTCCGATTGGGGGTCGATAGCTGATGCATCGGCAACAGATCTGGAAGGAGATGATGCCGAACCCGAAGCCTGCTAGGACGTGCATCGGGGTAGCAGAGCTGCCAGCGGGAGGAACGGATGTGGAGATCGAGTTTGTCGCTTACGACGGGTAATGCCGGCCTCAAACCGAAACGTGAAGTTATTATAGTCAGTGCGAAGATTATATCTCGAAGCGTGAATCACCCCAATCTCACCATTCAGTGCCTCCTTCAGAAGACCACTGACTTAAAGATCGGATTTGTACGGAAGAGCATCCCGGACGAAGCGGCAAGGTGGGGTGAGCTTCGCTTCTACGACGCGGACCTGCGAATATCGGGCACGGGAGGATCGTGATGAGCACAGCGGAAAGTTGGGCCCAAGTGGCCACAGATCATCGATCGACGTCTGTGGGCATGGGACTCGGACCTATCTAACGCCTTTCTTTCGTGCTTTTCAACAGGAACTGATTATGACTTTTTGGATGGGCTTCCAATATCACCAGAATCGCACAAGACGTAACAGATATAGACCTGCATTTGCTATATACTAATACAGCACTACCAAATTATAGAGTCCGTCATGAACTTTTATCCTTCTGCAGCAAAGTTTCCTCAAACCATCCTACTCGATCCGTTTAACCAGTGTAAGCGGGGTTGGCGACGAAAGCGCTGAAGGGGAAGTCGAACATGGCAGGACCCGCGATGATGTTGTCGTTGGTGACGTTTGCTGCGCTGGAGGCGGTAGAGATGAGGACGTAACCGATACCCTGGAGACCCGAAGGGATGGTGGCCATATCGTTAGAGTCGAGCTGGACGGCGGTGGAGCCGAGACCCTCGTAAAAGATGGCGTAGTTGACACCAGAGTGGTTGTCGTTGAAGGTGAACGCGACGTTATCTCCTGGGTTACCGGCTCCAACGGCGAGGGTGGGGAACGCCTTGACGGGGAGAGCCGCGTTGGAAGAAGGGCAGCTGGTGATGAACTGCGAGGCCATGGTGTAAACCATGTCGAGGCCGAGAGGGGTGTCGAATGCAGATCCCCACGGGTTCAAGCCGCTGACGGCAGAGTTCTGCCACGCTTGGTGACGAGCCTCGGTCGTGAGGATGACGGCGGCGACGGTGGTGTACTCGGGGTTGGTGATGTACTGAGCGGCACCAGAGTAGGCAGAGACACCGACGTTCTCAATCAGAGTGGCGAGCCCAACGAACGACTTGACGTCGGTGTAAGGGCTGGATCGACGTCAGCGGAGCATGGGGGAAAAGGATGGTGTAACTCACAAGCTGTACTCGCAAGGGGCGACGGCGTCTTTTCCGAGCGCACCAGAGAGGGTTGCGACGTGGGTCGACTCGTGCATCATGATCTGCTCATACCGGCCACGGACCCAGTCGGGGTAACCGGCGGCGGCGAAATCAGCCGCGGTGAAGTTGGCGAGAGCATTTGTGCTACAGACATGGATCAGTATTTGAACCGCGACTGCCTAGCATAGTACGGACTAAAAGTTGTTCTCGAGGTTCTCAAGGGTGAGAGCGTACTGCAGGACCTGGGTGGTGGTCGGTGCAGTGGCACGCTTGAGGGGTGCAGCAGAAGCGCCCAGGATGGCGAGGACGGAAGCGAGGACAGCGGTCTTCATCTTGTTAGAATTGGATTGTAAAATCGAATAAGTCAGAAGAGCGGCTGAGTAAGGAGGAATGAGAGATGCGGCTCGATCTTATATGCCTCCTATCCCTCGCTGGGACGACGGATATGATCCCATGACCCAAAGAGTGATTGTCCCCTTCCCGCATCATAGCGCAGTAATCGAGGTCGAACGATCTTCGGGGTACCACCCCAGCCCTTTCCCTCACTCCTTCCATCGGCGGGTCCGGGTAACGGGTCAATTACTTAAAGGCCCACGGTTCCGGAAATGGTGACGAAAGTGGCGTCACCGAACGGTAACGTAACCCTTCTTTGCTCTTTAGCTTCATGCCTAAAAAGCCCGTCCAAGTAATTCAAGAGGGCCCATGCTGACCGTTTTTGGGAAAACACGTTAGGTAAAGAGGTCCTTTAGACCTTTGGATTGTGGGACGACGTTCCCGGTGCCTTTGAAATAAACTCCGACGTCATCGTCATCGTCTCATGCAGTAAAATCCCATCGCCGTTATTAATTGGCTATTCGCCGACTAATTCCGAGCAGTGTGGCCCCACTTAAGTCTCCGCGTTGTCTTTAGTGACCTTTCTATGCATGGATATCATGTTTTCAAGCAACAAAAGTGACTTCGAGCGTGGTAGAGTCATTGCCTATCGTGATTCCGGATTACATACCGAGAAATAGAGGAGAAGATGGCTGTAAAGCAGACTACAAGTCGGAGGCTTTGGGACGAGTGGCTTGAACTCGGCAAGTCCACCTATACCCTTCCCTCTGGTCGCCCCTTCATGCATGAGCCCAAATGCCGTAGAGGGATCCTAGCCACAATTAAAACGAACCGTCTTACTACATTTTGAGTCCCTGGCAAGCCAAGAGGGGTGCTCTCGAAGCACGATGCGGAAGATTGCCGCTGAGGATGGGCTACAGCTTCATATAATGCGACACGCGCCTCGCATTACCGATTGTACAGGCGTCAAACGGCGCCAGTGGGTCGAGGATAACACGCAGAGAGACTGGAGAACGGTTCTTTGGACGGACGAGGTACCATTGACGATTGGAAAGGATCCAAGACGTCATTGGGTCACACGCAGAGTTAGGGAGGAGTACGAGGACGGGGTTTGTCATACCCGCAGTGGTACAAGGGTCCCCTCTACCGTTTCAACCTTCAAGCATGCACACCACCCCTCCGATACCACCTCCAGCGTCCTTTCCGCGAGACACCTGCAAACGGCATCAATGGCCCCAAATACGCCGAATGGATCATACGAGGGCCTCTAATTGAGGCTGCGCGGACCTTCACCAACCAGGGGAGACTGCCTATAGTCATGGAGGACGATTCGCACGTCCATAACAACGAATATTGCGACTTGACTCGAAGGGACTTGGGGTACCGGCGGCTCTTTCACCCACCTTACTCTCCTGACCTCAATCCCATCGAGAACGCATGGTCCGAGCTCCAGGGAAGGCTTGCGGATTTCCCAGTACATGCCAGAAACGGGGACGTCCTATTGGGACAGGCAGACAGTGCTTGGGAGGCCATCCCGATGAGTTATATCAACACCCTAGTGGATTCCATACCGAGGCGATCCGAGGCGATTGAAGGCGGTTCGAGCTGCACAAGGAGGGGAGACTAAGTACTGAATATTGTTTACTAGGTAATTGACATGCCTCCGTGATGATATGAAGCATTAGGAGTTACTCTAAGACAAGTAATGGGACTAAGACCGCAAGAGGGTGGGTGCGAGAAAGAGAAGAGTAAAATGCCACATGCGGAATTAATCGGCGAATAGCCAAAAAGGTTTTTCTCGATCGTCCCCCGCAGATCTGAAGCCGTGACTGAGCCGAGACCGGATCGACGACGTGACACTTGCCGCGTCATCAAGTCTCAACTCCGCTACCGATTTTGGACAGAAGCGTTACGCCTGTCACGGCGTCAAATCGGTCCGCTCCAGAGAACCGTAGCCCAATCCATCATCAGCCCGCCACCCAGGATTATCCGATGACCCCTATAGCTGTGTTTTTGCTTCCGGTACTAGATCTGCCTTCGGCTACTCTAACCCTAGGTGCGGGATCGACGATGAGACGCGAGGCGAGACGCGAGACGTGAGTACCCCTCGCTTCCTTGTGCAAGTATATCATGACCAATGATGCACACGAGAGTAAATATCTATAGGCGAACCAGTCGATGGCGAAAGAGTCCGTAGTGAGAACCTCACCACCTAGAGGAGTATCCACCGCCGCCGGGTCCACCTCCACCACCACTGAAGCTGTTCGCACCGGTACCGTAGGCGCCTAAAGGGATCATGTCAACTATTGAATCATTTCCAGCGGGCCATATACTCACCTCCACCACCACCAGCACCATACCGACCACCTCCACCACCGCCGCGACCACCACCCCGACCACGGCCACCTCCACCACCGCCCCCATACGCGGCCATCTCATGGAGCTCAGGAGGCACCTGGCTGTGGCTCTCAGATAGAATTTTGATCAGCTCGCGGGCTGACTTGGCGTTCTGGAATAGCCCGTCAGCACGCGCTATGTCGTCTCATGAAGAATGAACCCACGTCAGTTGTAAAATAGGTGTATGAAGTGCCGGTTCGGCCCGCTCGGCCTGTACGCCCGATTCGATGAATGTAGTCTTCACAATTGTTCGGGAAGTCATAGTTGATGACATAACTGAGATTCGAAAGCCCGTCAGCGTGTTTGACAGAGTCAACCTGATGACTCACCTGATATCCTTGACGTCTTCAATGTGAATTGAGGTATCAAGTGTCAGTAGACCAAGTAGACGAAGACAGAATCGGAGGGGAAATGGGAGCGCACGATGCCTACGTCAACACGGACCGTACGGAAGCTGCAGACGGCGTGACGGCTTGTCGGTGCGGTGGCAGATCACGAGCGAGAGAACGCTTTATTATTGCCAGACGCCACGAGCATTCCGGGTCGTCGAATGGAAAACCCGGTGCCCGTACGTCCTCTGATGCAATGCGTTGGCGCCGACGTGGTCGAAGAGGGCTTGAGTGATCTCATTCCTGATGCGTTCCCAGATGGGAAAGCGCGTGGTCAGTGCAGAGATCGCCGCCCCCAACGACTACTTGAGCGCGCTTCTCTGTTTGATCTGCATGACTGCCGGTCCGACCTGGAGATCCAAGCCGTCTTACAGGGTGAGAGGAGTGGGAACATACCGAGACCGCGAGAGGCGACGTCAGTGGCGAGCATGATGGGGCTTCGGCCGGACTTGAATTCTGCGAGAACCCAGTCTCGCTCTGCCTGTTGTCTGAAATATCGGTGAGAATCATGACAGACTGCCAGGAAGACGACTCACTTGTCTCCGTGAATGGCAAGAGCTGGCCAGCCGTCCATGCGCATGAATTTCGTAAGATCATCTGCGACGCGCTTAGTGCCGACAAAAATGAGCACCTTCGCGTTCTCTTGTGAGATCTGTTCGAGGTGTTTGAGGAGTTTCGGCCGCTTGTCATATTCAGAGCAGATCTCGACATACTGCGCAACATTGTGGTTGGCGGACAGGTCCATGGAGCCGATATTGACCTGAATGAAGTCGTGCTGGAAATCCGTGGCGAGACGCTGAACATCCTTAGGCCATGTGGCGGAGAATAGGAGGGTCTGACGGTCGGGACGGATTTGACCAACGATCTTACGGATCTGAGGCTCGAAACCCATGTCGAGCATACGGTCGGCCTCGTCCATGACAAGGTAAGTGACGCGCTTGAGATTGGTCTTTCCGCTCTCGAGCATGTCGATCAAGCGACCGGGCGTTGCGACGCAGATCTCGACGCCGCGCTGAAGATCACGAATCTGCATGCCCTTCGGGGCGCCACCATAGACCGCGGTGTTGCGGATACGCGAAGATTTCCCGAACTTGGTGCATTCCGTCTGAGTCTGCACGGCAAGCTCACGGGTAGGAGCGAGAATGAGCACGATAGGACCGTCACCGGGAGCGAGGAGGGGCTGAGCGTTGATATGAACCATGGCGGGGAGAGCGAAAGCGATCGTCTTGCCGGACCCGGTCTCGGCGATAGCGACCACGTCACGACCAGACAAGGCCATGGGCCAAGCTTGACACTGAATGGGAGTAGGGGCGTCGAAGCCCATAGCGCGAATCTCAGTCATGACGTATTCGGGGAAGCCAGCTTCGTGGAAAGTGGTGATAGGACGGGGGACATTGCTGCCTTGGATCTACGGCACGTCAGCGGCGTCCGAGAATACTTGAGGGCGACTCACAGTCATCTCCTTCTCCACTCGAAAATCCGCAATCTCGCGGTCTGAGCGAGCCGTCACATGTGAGTCCTGGATGTAAAAGCTGTCGAGTCGTCAGCATTATCCTGACTGTACACCCTGTTCGAACTCACTTCTTCTCAAATTTGGAGAGCTGCTGCCTGCTCCAATCGATATTATTCAACCCAGCACCGAGCCCAGACATGCGGTCGCCACCACCACCACCACCGCCTAACAACCACACAAGCGTCAGCGTATTCTGTCTTCGGCGATGGGTCATCGTCTGGACATGCCTCCGTAGCCACCATCGCCACCTTCATAATCACCATAGCCGCCACCACCCCCACCGTATCCCCCACCGCCGCCACCATATCCACCACCTCCATTACCTGGACATAGCGTCAGCTTCATCGGGGAATTATCGAAGAGGTCAACACACTGTAGCCACCACCACCGTAGCCGCCGCTTCCGCCGTAAGACTGAGATACCGCGTCGTAAGCAATGATCAAACTGAAAGGAGTGGATAACGCAACAGCCGGTGAAGACTCGCCATTGTTTCGATAATATTCCTCTGTTCTAGGTAAATCAAGTCTGTCTCGAGGTCTTTTTGGCGTAGGTCGAAGAGGAAACAAATAGGCTGAAACACCAAAATTATCAAAAGCGTTGCTTGGAAACTTGCGAAGAAAAAAAACACGATGCTTTCGGGACAACCGAACGTGGCAATTACACCTCGTGGCTGGCGGGCGTTTCCAAGACCGTCATCAGTCTGAGCCAAGAACTTGGAGATGGGCTCGCTGAGATGCTCAGTCTCGCCTTCACAAAACCCGAGTATCGCGTCACTCAGGCGCTCATTGAGATACCGTTATCATGCATGTACATGCTCTCATAGTCATCAATGGTCATCAAGATCGTCCGTTCCTTCGCCGACCTTCTCCTTCGCCCTCACAAGCTTTTCGAGCAACTCCTCAATCCTCCTCTGACGTGCATCGATCCCCGCCAATCGATCTCCAATACTCTCGTCGTCCTGCTTTTGGGCTAACATCTCCTCTACCTGGGACGCCTTGCCGATATGTTCCTCTCGCTCCGCGTCATTCCGACGTGGGAATGGCACGTTCGCTTTGCCAGGTATCGCCTCCCGATTTCTCGATGGCGAGTCGTCTCGTCCCAAGAATGACAGTTTCTTTCCCTCCTCGATTCGGACTATAGACGGACGGGAGAGATGAGTAAGGCGTTGTCGTGGCTCGGGTGGGGGGTTGGCTCGTTGCTGCGGAATCTCCTGATTGAATCGTTTCGCCCGCGACCGGACGGGCGATAAGATTGACGAGAGAGCCGGCTGGGATTGCGAGCTGGAAACGGCATTGACCAAAGACATCCGACGGTCGCGGAGTCGGTTGACGATACCTGTTTCGTCTGGACTGCCTAGGAACAGTCGAGCGAGGGGACTTGGTTCGTGTATCGAGCTGCTCCGCCTCGGTCGCGCCATGGGAGGGGGCTGAAAGGCTATTGTCTGAGGAGACGGGTGAGCGGACGGCATGGAGTTCTGCCGTTGTCGCAGAGTCTCAGTGTCATGCTCGAGCTGAGAGGGAGAAGACGACATTGGCGCGGATTGAGGGAAATAGAATGCCTCCTGGGTGCCAGTGGCGGCTGGATCGCTGGGACTGGCATCTGGCGAGCTCTTGTCGTTGTCCGCATCGAACGGAGGCGGCAGCTGCAAGTCCTGATCGTCCTCGTAGTCCCAACCGCGATAGAAGCTGCCTACTTCCCGCTCGATCTCGAAAACTGCATTGATCTCCCTTCGCGAGCCGAAGTTCTCGAAGCCGGCTGACGTAAATTTCAGTCCCAGCCAGGTTCGGGGATGTCATATGACTTACCAGCAGCCTTCAGACGACGGGGGAGTGTGCCAGTGTAGCGCTCGACGAAATCGCCTATCTGCTCCATGACGGTCGTCTCGCGGTATTGCTGACGCTCATGAAGAGCGATACCAAGGAGGACAGGCAGGTTGGAAGCGCGGATCATCAAGACTGCACATGTCAGCTGGACCCTCGACCCTCGCCACGCTCGCTGCCGCAAAGGTTTCACCATTCAGCTTGTGGAACCTGTCCATCGTCAGCTGAAACCGTGTGTGACGGGTTCTGCTGACCATCGAGGATTTAGGATATAGCTCATCGGCCACATGAAGACTACCGCAACAAGGTTGAATGGCAGCTGATAGCTGAACACCAGGTCTTCTCGGATCAGTCATGGTGGGGATGAAGTGTGAATCACGTACCCGCTTTCACGCCTTCGATTGTAGCCACTGCTTTGCGGAACATGGACTGACCAACCGTCGATTAGATAGCCGCACGAAGGGGTACTGAGAGCTTGCTTACTTCGGCGACGGCATCTGCGTTGATCGTAGCGAAAGTGTTTCCGAGGATGGCGACCAAGACAGTGAGCAGCAAAGTGTTTGATAGCAAGGCATAGGTGACCATGAGGACGGGACCCAGGAATGGGTGAAACATATCTGAAGAGCCCCGTTATCACGTGTTCAGCTTTCGAGATGCTTGGCTTACGAGCCGCTTCGAAGCCGGATGCGTCAAGGCCGAAGTAGACTTCAAGCAGCCACCATCCAATCTGTGAGAGCTCGAAGCGACCTTGACCGAGTGTGAACAGTGCGTAGAGGAAGCCTATAGAGCACCTGATCAGCACCCTTCAGAAGATGCATCGGACTCACCGAGAAAGCAAAAGATGCCGATTCCCATCAAGACTGCACGACTTCATCAGCCTTTACGCCTATAGGAGCTGAAGACATACAGAAGAACTCAGTCAGCATGGAGCGGATACTCAGAACCATCAGGTTGTTCGCTAGTGTCACAAACGCCAATCTTGGAAAGATCAAGACGGCACCTATCGTCATGATCAGCACATCCGCGGGAGCAACATCGGTGATCAAGCTGACCAATAGCGAGCCAGTCAGCACCGAGCGACAGGGCTTCGGAATTTTGGTAGTGGAATCCGTAGACCCTTGCGCTGAGGTACACGCCGTATATGAGCATAAGCACGATGTCGAACCCGTTGACAAGACTGCTGCTGAAGACTGCGAGAGTCAGCGCTGACCCTCACACGGGATCCTACTTCACCTCTCAGGCCATGTTCCCGAATGGCTGCCAATTTATCGAGCGAATATGCTGCGTCGACATCAGCAGTATCCAGGTGGAAGTCCAACGAGCGTACCGAGCGCGTAGATGATGAACGCCAGCTCCTTTCCATTCAATCGCCCCTCTTCCAGTCCTTCGACCGCGATGACGTAGAGGATGAAGAGGACGAGGAAGTTGGCGTACTCGAGGAATGAGCGAACTTTCGGGACCTTCAGCCTGCTCTGATCTCAGTTTGGAGGAGGATTGCCTGACAATAAAGCGCACCGGTAATGGTCGAGCAGAGGCGCTTTGTGCGGGTTGTAAAGCTGAATGGATTTCCTCTTGTAGTTCTGATTAAATCTTAGCGGGAGCGAAGACAGGGACGTACATCCGCGATGAGGGCATGTGTGTTGAGTGCCGAATAGATGATTCGTCCCGACCAGATCCCCTCTGTGCACCCTCAGTATCCGTCTCAAACGCTGAAACATGGGATTTACCGATGACCTTCTGACAGGAAGGACTCCGGATGAACCGTTTCGAAGTACTGATGATGGCCATCTACACCCATCAGCTTCATGTGACTCCCGTAATGCCTCAGAGACAGACCTCCAGAGCCGTCCCACCCTGAGTGAGCAGGTCGTCGTCCCCATCCTCCTTAGCTCTAGCGATCACTTCATTCGACGCCCCCTGGAACAGCGCCCATGGAGTGAGCAGAACAGTCGCGAGCGGCAGAGTCCTCTCTGACCATCCACCTAGCTCATCCCATTAGCAGTTGGCCAAAAGTGGTCGAGAAAGCAAACGGACGGAGTACACGGATGGCAAGGATCTCGCATAGCGTAGCTCGGGAGAGGGAGAGCGTCGAGATCGATAGCTGAGTCGAGTCACGGGTAAATTGAACTTTGTTGAGCAATAGGCAGAATACTCGATCTCCCGTTAGGTTGTGCCCTGTCGGAGCAAGGCAAACCTACCGGTGGCCTGGTTCTGCAGCTCGAGGTATTTCTCCGTCAAAGGCCTAGCCGTATCAGCGCCGTTGGCTGCCAAATCGTACATAGGAAACAAACCTGACGATGGTATAAGTCGAGTCGGGAGCGAGAAGTTGTTCGTAGGTCAAGGGCGTATCTGGGCACAAAAACGCCTTTAGCTGAAGGCGAGGTGGGAAAGGAGACGAACCGATATGGGCGAGGATATCGACCCGTATGAGGTGGATTAGCGGGTAGACCTTAGTCTAGGTAGAAGACCTCATCAGCACCTATTCCACTTCCTGTCATAGGGAAGAGCAATACGTGCCTCGCTCAAGATCGCCGAGGAGACTGCCGACACTGGCGCAAGAAGAGGAGTACGTTCCTCCTCATGCGGCATCCTCCAGACGGCACCTTGGGTCTGAAGCGAGATCCGCGACGGAACCCTCACCGTTGCTGCATATCCGGCTCACAAGGACCTTGCAAAAGATTGGCTTTCAAGATTCGTACAATGGCGGAATGCAACACGATCACGGTTTCAGCACGTCGTGAATCCGAGCTCCATCGGAAGTCGGAAGAGCCAAGCAGATTTCACTGGCATTCCTCTTCAGATTCGCATAGACGAACAGCTTTTTATTGTCATAAGGATACCCTTTTCCCCAACTCGCCCAACTGCCGTGCATCCTCTCCCCAACTCCGACCGGCCCCTTTCGACGAGCTCCCTGAATTCGAGGCTGACTCACTGTCCGAGGCGGTTCGAGGAGTGACCTTCCCCGTCTGTGGGCTCGTCTTTCTGGACGGCAGCCGCCGATCCGCATCGTCGATCGCCAGTCTGAGAGGAGGAAGCGTTAGTCCGCCGGAGGTGACGCTATCCGGAGTGAGGAGAGTTGAGGGTAAGGACATTTTTTGTGATTTGGCTGCGGAGCTGCCAGTCCGAGGCGGTTGCAGGTGGTGGTCTGACCGGGCTACTTGAGACACGGGAAGGTTTCGATAGTGGTTCTCGGCGCCAGCGTTTCGGCCATGATCAGGGTAATGCCCGTCAAGGGGCATGTCACGGACCAATCCCTCGGGCGATCGTTTACCGTCACGATAGTATGGCCGGGAAGGATCGCGGGGCATAGGGCCACCATCCAGGTAATACTCTCCGCCGTGATGGTGGTACGGATTGCTGGAGTATTGGTCGGACGGGGGCGGTGGGTTTGACGGGTATGGCTGCTCGTACGAGCGGGGCGGAGGGTATTGATGGCCGTCAGGGTGGCCGTCCGACCGGGGCTGATGGTGTTGATGACCATCAGGGTGGCCGTAAAACTGGCCGTCTCGGATGTCTCGCCGTCGTGGATAATATTGGCGGTTGGAGTTATAGTACGGATCTTGCGGGTTCGGATATGCCCGAATCGAAGAACCGGACGAGTCAGATGACTGGTTTGAAGGATATGGCGACGGTCGAACTGATTGAGCGGGAAGATGATAAGGGTGGAACCGATCTTTAACTGTTTGAGTGGGCTGCGGGTGTTGAGGCGGGTAATTTGGGGGTTGAGACATGGTGCGTCCGGCATGGAGGTGATGTTGAGATTCGTATGAGTCAGATTGTGGGTCTCTCGGATGGTAGATTTGATCGTATGGTCCAGGGAGATGGCGCTGACCTCGAGGCGCAGGCAGGGTTGGTGATTCCCGTCCATATTGCCGCGGCTGATGGAGATTCTGCCCTGGAGACGGCTGTCGACCGTGAGCAAGGTAAGCCGTTGGTGGCCCCAACTTGGCTGTTGAACCGTCCGGCGACGGAAGAGCGGTGACGGGAGCCGAATGCGAGCCGGGTCCCATCTGTCCTCCACTCGTCGAGCGACGGATGGAATAATCGATGTCGCGTCGGGTTTCCCACTCTGGCCAGATTCCAGGAGTAATCTTGAGGTTCGCCATAAGAGGAAGCTGATGGGGGAGGGGAAAGGGGTTGTGAGCATCCCCTCGCGGATTGTGCTGAACAAGATCAGCATTGCCGATACGCACACAATGTGATCTACTTTGCTGGAATATGCTACGACATGGAACTTCTTGACCTTGCCAGTGACGGGATGGGTCATCGTGGTTGAGTAAGTCTGTTTAACGAGACTTTCCACCTTTTTCGAGCTGGAGCCGGACGAAGGGTAGAAGCCGTTCTGACTGTGTCCCGAATATGGAGGTGAATTGAACGAGGATCCAGCTGGCGAGTCGGACTGAGAGGGAGGCGGCGAGAGCGAGTCTGACGATCTGGAGACGCATAAGACGACGAGGATTGCAGGGGATAAACTTGGCGTACTCTGCGTAAACAAGGAAGCCTCCTCCGCCAACTCTCGAAGCACCCCATCGTCTGCCGTCGGTCCAGCGACGCATGTTCGTCTCCTCTGCACAACTTCAGCCTCGACCGCGGACCGCCGCGCTCACAAGGCCTCACCTTCCTCCCAGACCCAGACGGTTCCCGGGCGGATCGTCGAACGCTCATGACCGGTGAGACGTCGTGTGACCCTGGGAACCAGACCCAATCGTACCGCTTCGAGAATGTAAATGCTGCGCCAGGAGAAGCGCTGGTCAGCAAATCCTCGTACAATAATAACGCGCCGTGAATGATTCCGCAGCTCACGCATCAACGGGAGATTTGAGAGCACATATTGCCGCCGGCTGCTGGGTCGACGTCGAGCTGTACATGCTCATCGCCCGCGCATGAGGTTCCAACGGCAGGATTGCCAGGTGATCCTATGACCAACGGCGGAAGCGACACGAGATGAAGTGAAGGCCTGGACGGGAGGAAAAGAAGGGTTGAAGGCGGGGAGCTAGGCGGAAGATGCCGCCTTGATGACCCCGAGGTTTAGGGGGGTCCCTCTTGGTTGAGGAGGATCCGAAGTATTCACAGTGACCAAGTGGATCGCAAGTAGAGTCGACAAGCATAAAGCTGATCGACCAATGTTTCATTCGCCTCAATCAAACGGGCGGGTCCCTCTGGCGACTAGCGCCGGTGCCGTCAGATGAATCCTGTTTACGAGAAGGTCCGTGCCAGAACGGCCTTCTTTCGCTTGGACCTTTGACCTTCCTTGATCTGCGCGCGGTTTCAGGTACGAGGCAGGGTGAATGGAAACCACTGTCTCACTGGATGGACCTTTTCCGATGAGGACGATCAACCGAGAGCGTGCGCCTCTTGTTGTCGACCAGATCCGGGACGTTATTGTTTGTGCCCAGACCTGACCTCACTAAGAAAATTAGCCGCAGGCACGAACAGAGGACGCTAACACGGCCGGGACGGGAGGGATTTCAGGGTTGTTTCCAAATTGGCCAATCCCGTGACAACCGACGCCGCTCAACATGCTTATTTGCCATCGTCAGATCTCTTTCCGTTTCACCTTATGGATCAAGACGTTCGTACCGGATCTGTCTGATGCTAGAAGCTCACAGGTGACCAGACACTCCATCCGTTACGAAGAATCTCAGATCCCATTCCGGCTGTCGGACGGAATCTTCGCACTGCCCGATTCAATTCCCGGAATCAAGGATAATTAGGCATACCCACCGGAAGCTAAACGGGTCTGGCCCCAGGGCCGGGGTAGTTACCCGAGATTGACCTCTGAGCGCGTCCGGTCGCCTTCCTCACCTTCCGACCTATGCATGAGACCGTTCAGACTCGTGACGACATAAGGCACACTCAATAATGAAACGCCGTCTACTCGGGGATGTCAGGGGCCGCGGCCTGATACAGTGAATCAAAATTTTGCGAGTTTCACGAGGTTTGATCGTTATCCGCGACCGTATCAGCAATCAAGGGCGCGGACAATGCTTACAACGACCATCATCACGCGATAACATCCATTAACAGAAAACACGAATCTACTGCTCGAATGCAAGGCATGGAACTGAGAAGCCTTCGAGCCTGATCGTCATGCATTAAAGTCATGACAGCTACAAAGTCCTCGATAGCTACAACGATGCTGACAACAAGATGCTCAAGAAAATCTGCCGATCTACTGCCCATCAGCCTTCCGGCTCGCCCGAACTACATCTCCATCAGCTCGTCCGCTCATCCGCTCCCAAAATCCACAGTGAACAACCTATTTTCGTGCACCACGTCCACCTGCGGTGATTCCCGTCCCTCTGCTCTGAAATCTTTCTCGCCGCCTGGCGAGCAGGCTTGTGATGGGGAGGATCATAACGTCGCCAATCCGCAGAGGGTGGTCGAGCCCTCATTATCGGTGCCAAGAAACGTTGTATCGGGCCAACAAGAACCTGTTCATCGTCAATAAGGTTACAGCGGAATGCGGCAAGGATGGGAGATACTCACGCCAAGGAGTCGGTGAAGAGAGCAGTACCAGTCCACTCCATGACACTCATCGCCTCGAGCCTTCCCAGCTTGGAGAGCTTCTTCACCTCCTTCTCCCAACCTCTCGACTCTTGCTCTGTGATCCGCTGAATCTCCTGAGCTCGCCATGCCTCCCACTCCTCGACCACACGCGTGGAGTTGACGACCCTCATCACAGCATCGGGGAAGATCGGGTGATATGGAGCGGAAGAGAGCGTCCACTGAAAGATCCCGGACGGCCGGGGCCTTCCCTTCTCCCGATTCGTCCGAGCATGGACATCCACGTCGATGGCTGCGATGACGGCGGGATAGGTGCTGAAGCTCGACCGCCAAGATTCGCCGTCGGTAGCGCTTATATCCAGGTACTCGGTATTCGTTCGGCCCCAATGCTCGATGGGTCTCAGTGGTCGTGTCTGAGTGATTCAGCAAACATACCCTGCGACTAGACGGAGCTCACATCGAGATTTGAGTAGACCCCACCCTCGATAAGGGGTAGGATATACCGGAGAGAGTCCGCCCGCAGGACACCGCGATGCATAACCCCCAAGCCCACTCCACATCGCTGCGCGAGAAATGCTCTCCACCCAGTCTCACCGGTCATCGAAAAAGCTCAGACGCCATCCGTCTGCTTTGTTGAGGTCGATCCAAGCTTGTGTCTCCGCTCCGAGCGTTTTGTTGGTCTTGTCTGTTTGATGGATGTCCTTGTATGAGATCCTGGAAGGGGTCCGGAGGGTATGAAGGGATCGTAGGGGATGAGGCTGGAGTGGGAAGGTGGAAGATGCCGATGTAGGGAGTTGATGAGCGGTGCGCGGACGGATCGGGGTAGGGAGGAAGCGAAGTGGTACAAGCGTGTGAAGTAACAAGCGTGTGAAGTAACAAGCGTGTGAAGTAACTGAGAGAAAAAAATCCATGAGCAAGCATGAAGGGATTCCGAGGTCGTTTGTCCGACCTACTCGATCTTTCCCTCCTCTCCTGGTTTCGCGTTCTACCGGTACTTCCCCTCCGCCTTCTCTCCCAGGTCTTTCAGACCAACCCCCTCATCCTGCTTCCATCCCATCGCCTCTGTCCATCGCCAAGTCGAAGGCTTCTCCACCGGTACCGCGTTCTCCGCCTCGAACCGCTGCTTGGACGGATTCATAATTGGAGTACCATTCCTCCG
>JAABUW010000335.1_pt1 | contig 96941 bp, 76 predicted proteins | sample 5560081 | NCBI WGS metagenome assembly JAABUW01 (sample SAMN10711882, study PRJNA513363) | rock metagenome | isolation source: Antarctica rocks | place: Antarctica: Victoria Land, Knobhead sud
ATTAGATTGATTATTAGAAATCCGCCTTGGCGCAGTGGGGATCCCTATGGGATCCCCACCCCACCCTACCCCACCCCACTCCACGCTAGCATTCCCTTTGGGGATCCCCACGCCAATCCGAAGCGTAAGCCCGATACCCTCGTTTATATAATAACTAGAAAGATTATATCTAGTAGTATTTAATAAACGGCTTGAGCCCCTAAACTATTATTAGGGTAAAATATATTAACGAATTAACTATATATATTATCCGGTTAAATATTACGGCTTTTAGTTATTATATTAATTATTATAAAATACGTAAAAAAGAACGCCCCTTTAAAATAATATAAGTAATACGCGATTTATTAAAGAACTTCGTAGAGTTAAAGCCTTAATTATATTTAGACGAAATATAATACTTTTTATTAAACGAGCTAGATATATACGTCTATTTATAAACGATATCGAATATTCTTAAATCTATAAAGATTAATAGAAAGAACCTCCGCCGCCTAGTTATAAAATACTCGTAGATTTATAAAGACGATTATATACTAGTAGTCTCTTATTTTATTTATAATATACTCGTTTTTCTAAATAAGAGTAATACGAATAAATATACTATATATCGTAAAAGAGGGTAGGTAGTTTATAGTATTAAATCGTTAATATATCGACTATATAAATACTCGAAACGATATAGTATACTCTTAATATATATATTATCGGGAATTCTAGTTTATTATATCTACTAAAGAAATATTACTAGGGCGCGATTCAAATAATTCCTAGCGAATAAGGTTTTATTTTAATATACTTTATTTCTAGGCCCTAGATTTATTATTATTATAGATAATTATTCTATTTATTATTTAACCGGTATTAAGTAGCTTTACGATAATTATAGTATTATACTTTTATACCTCCCTTTATATTCGCTGGATTATAATCCGATTAAAGAGTTTTTTTCGGTATTAAAGATTTAATTAAAGTAGTACTTCGAGTTAACTAAATATATAAACTTTACTATATTCTTAAAGTACGCGGTAATTATTTATAATAGTAGGAAGCACGCTAAAGATTATTTTATATATATTAATATATATATAAAAGAGTATAAAGTAGAGTTATAAAAGCGATATTATAAATTAAATATATCGGTTAAATAAATTTAGGCCCTTGGGGTAAGTCTTAACCGGATTTAATATTAATCCTAATATTTATATATCTTAACGTAATTATATCGATAGTATATTATTTTTAGATTTTTTTAAAGTATTAAATAACCCCGAAAAAGTTTATAAAATCTTATTATTCGGATTTTTTTTTAGCGTGGTATTAATAGGCGAGTAAAGAGTAATATATTTAATTTACGGGGCTCGGGTATACCCGTAGAGCCTTAAATATAAAGTTAAATTATTCGTAGAGCTTTATAAATAATATTAAAAATCTATTCTAATAGTATAAACTATTTATTCTATATTTAATCTATATATTTACGCCCTTATTTCGCCTTTAAACTAGTTAGTTAATTTCTTAATAGTTTTAACGAGGTTATTTAACTTAGAATAATTACCCCGAGTAATTATAACGCGCTCCTAAATTAGGAACTCTTTAATCTCTTTATTAAATTTATATCCTAGCCTTAATAATACCTCTAATTCTAATTAATCTTATTTCTTAAAGTCGTGAATATCTCTTAAATAATATAATTTATAGTTTATCTTTTTATATATTACCCTAATAACGTTTTATTTATTAAGATTCTTTAAGAGTTATTAGTCGAAATATATCTTTTTAAATTTACCCGAATCGTTATAGGTTTATACCGGGCTATTTATTAAAACCTTATTTAGAATCGATTTATCGGTTATTAACGGGCGGGATATTATCTTTTTTAGGTTATTTAAAATTATATTAATAAAGAGAGATTAAACCGGTATTAAGACTCTCCGTTTAATACCTTAATATAACGTTAATAGGACCTAGGTTAGTACTCGTAGAGAGGAGTATTAAGGATTAAAGAATAATAGGCTTCGTATTAATATAAGATAATATTAAATAAGTTTAATAAACTTAATTAATAGTTTAATAAACGTTTATATTCAGAATCTATAATTAAAAGTTTTAAGGGAAGTTAAATACGAAGCTCCTATTTATTAAGAAAGTATATTATTTATATAAAAGAAAGAAATCGTACTAAGACCTTTATAGTCTTTTATAGTAGTATAATTATTAAGAGTTATTAAATATAGTCGTTTATAGTAGCCTAGTTATTAAGAACTACTAAGTATAGTCGTTTATTTAGCGCTACGATTATGATTATAATTACTTTTATTATAGGTTTAGTTAGTCCCGCGCTAAAATTATAATATTAGCTCCCTCCTCTCGATTTCCGTTTTTAGAAGTTAAATTATTCTTTCTAATACCGCCTTATCGAATCGAGAAATCTAAATCTTTTATCGTCCGCCGTAAAGAGTTTACTTTAACTTTTCTCGTTATAATTATATACTTTTATAAGAATTATTCTTTTAATCTTAAAGAGTATAAGATTAATCCTAGATTAAATCGGTACGCCCGATATATACGTAATAGTAGGAAGTATAACCTAGTAGTATCGCCGGTAGATATACGTCGTATAGAAAAAACGAGGAAGGATCTCTAGCTTAAGATAAAAACTACGTAGACGAAGTTTATTCGTTTATAATCTTAATATAATAAGGTAAAGGATAAAAAGGAAAAATTAATAAAATGTAAATTTTAAAATATCGAGGAGCTAGAATTAAATAAATGGGTAATTAATACCGTTAATACTATTAAACCCGATGATCTCTTATTTAATATTTCGTCCGAGCTCTTCGAGTTATCTTTTAATTTCGATTAGTTAGGTATCGCCTACTCCCCTTCTAATATTAACGGAACTCCGCGAGGAGTTATTAATAATTCATAAAATTAGTATTAGATTCCTATATATTCTCCGACTCGTCGTATTCTTTTTATTTAACGAGGTAGTTTTAATCGTTATAATCTAAAATCTTTTTTACCTCGAACTCCGTTTTTTCTTTAATCTAGAAATAAAAAGTATTCTATAAGAGTATCGTAGGGTTTACTAACTCTAGTATAAAGACGTAGAATATTAAATATACCTTAACGTCGGTTAAAAGATTTAGTTCGTAGTTAACTAGTCCTTTAGTCTTCTTAATCGAAAATAGTTTAATTTTAATATAGTCTAGTTTCTTATTTAGTCTCTTACTCTTTATATTCTTTATTAAGAGGTATATTTTATCCCCCTCCTTTAACTAAGGATATTCTTTTCGATATTTATTCACCGTCTTCTTAATCCGAGTATTTATTTAGTTAATTTAGGTTTATATATCTTTATATAATACCTTTATATTAATTATATAAACTAAAACTTTTTATATATTTGATCCTTCTCTAGGTTTAAGGAATATATTAATATATTTATTATAATTCGCGAAGAATAGTATAAGTTTTATTATATTAGACTAGTTATTATTAAACGTTAGTAAAATTATAAGTAAAAGCCTTACTTAATCGTTCTATTTTTTATTAACGTAATATCGTAAATATATCTTTATCGTCTAGTTTATCCGCTCTATTTATCCATCCGTCTATGAATAATATATTATTAATATTCGTAACTTAGTTCTAATAGTATTAACTAGTATCTTCTAATAATTAGATATGAATTATTTATCTTTATTAGAGGTAATTAACCTAGGTATCCCGTAATCTTTAATTAATCGATCTAGTAGTATAAAGGCGATTTATTCGGCCTTATAAGTTTCCTTAATTAATATTATTATAGCGTATTTATTAAATTTATTATAGATTATTATAATAGAGTTAAAGGCCTCTATTATAATAAGGTCTTTCGACTTTAGTAATTTAATAACGAAGTCTATTATAATATCGTCCTATAGTATCTTTAGTACCGGGGCGAATTAGATTTAACCGTATTTAATATATCTCGTAAACTTATTCTACTAATATTCGATATATTTCTTAATATATTTCTCGACGTATAATCTTAGTCCTAGTACGTCGTATTCTTTATAAATAGATTTTATAGTTTTAATAACTCTAGAGTATCCTTAGGCTAGATTATTATAATAATCTCGGATAATTTCCTTAAGATATCCTTTACTAGGAAGATACGTTTTCCTATTATATTTTAATAGTTTAGTTTTTAGTTATTATTTTTTAGTATTCTAGTTAAGGTATTGTTTTTATATTCCTTCTAGATATTATTAATAATTCCGGGAATAAAGATATATAATATCGTTACTAGTTATTATACTAGGATTAGCGATCTATCTTATTATTAAATAAAGACTAGTTATATAACTACGTCTTTCTCCTTTATATAGTCTTCCCGTTTATTAAATATATCGGCGCGACTATTATCCTTTCTTAAAATATAAAAGATCTTAAATTTATATTATCCTAGTAATTCTAACTACCTAATTTATCTTCGATTTAACTACTTTATCGTCGTAAAGTTAAGAAGATTCTTATAGTTTATAAAGATAATAAGATTAAAGTAGCTCTCTACGTATACCCTCTATTATTCTAGTAAGAATACTACTACTAGTAATTCTTTATCGTGGATATTATAGTTCTATTCTATTAATAATATTTTCCTAGAATAATATATAATAGGGTATTATTTATCGTCTTTCTACTAAAGTATATAAACGCCTATTATTAAATCTAAAGTGTAAAGCGGTAGTATATTGTATACGCCTACGTCCCGCTATAAGGCGCTAGTGCGTTATATACGCCTTCGCTCCGCTACCTTTATAATATTATTATTTATCGATACGGGGTTCTAGCCTTAGTATCGCGGGGTTCTAACTCTTAATAATTTTATATCGAGTTAATATTCCCCCGTTTTATTAAAATCCTTAGAGATTAGTTCTACTATTAAATCTAGGATTTAAGAACTATTTAATAATAAACCCCGTAATTACTTTATATTTTTTATATTATTACTAAGCCGCTAGCTCTACGCTAGCGGCTTTAAGTATTATAATTTTAATCTTTTAAATCTTTCTAAAAAAAAGGCCTATTATTATTATAATATCGGGTTTAACTTTAGGATATTTAGAAGAATTTAGCGATAATAATATCGACTAAACCCCCTCCGACGACCCCCGCCGTAAAAACGGTAGCGAATTCGAAGGTATTACTACCCCTAAAAAGACTTTAAATATATAATTTAAAGTTATTAAAAAAGAAAACCGTCGCCTTAAATAATAATAAAAGTTAAGGGTATTATAAACTTAAAATTAAGGGTTATATAATCTTATTATTTCTACGCCCGCTAGCGGAGCGTTAGTAGAATTTATTATTTATAATAAAGGTCCCCTAATTATTACGCCTACTAGTAGAATAATAATAAGTTTAACTACGCTTAATAGGGATATCCTTATTAGGGCGAAAACACTACGCCTTAATAAAATACGTTTTTATAAAGGTACGAGCGAAGGTAAATATTTATACTAATTCCGCGACGTAAATATTAAATTTTTAATTAGTCTTAAGTATTTTACTACCGACTATTTAAAGATTATATACTATATAGACTCGTTAGAGGGTAACCCTTTAACGTAATAATATAAATACTACGATTTATATAGTTTAACTAGTATTATATTTAACTTTTTTAAGAAGTTTCTTCTTAATTTAATAACGGATTTAGTTAATCGTTATCTCTTTATTTATAAGAAGTAGGAGGAAGCTAAATAATAACTTTATTAAAAGATATCGTTATTTAAGGCCTACCTTAAAAATTTTAGCCTAATTACCCCTGTTTTTAAAGGAGTATAAAGTAAATTTCTTCTTAATTAAACTTAAGCCTAAATTTAAAAATAAGATTCTTAATACCGGTAGTATATTTATTTAAAGGGAAGAAATTCTTATCTAGGCCATTATATAAAAAAAGAATCTAAAGTATATATAATTAATAAGTAGCTTTAATTTTAATTCGGGTTCCTAATTAAAGAACCTTAATAAAGAAAAATTTATAATAAACCGAATTATTAAACCTAACGCCGGCGATAACGCTAAATAGGCGTATTTAAAGGAGAAGGGTAATAAGCGTAAAGTTAATACTATTAATTCTTCGTATAATAAGATTATCTATTATTATTATAAAGTAGAAGGCTATATTAAGCCTAAATATCCCGATATAAATAAACTAGTTATAAACGTCGGTATAATATCGATAAAAAATAATTAAGCCTAATTTACGCCTCGGAAGAAAGGTAAGAAAAACGATTAGTAGAGGTATACTCTTTTATTCTTTCTAAGGGTTAGATTACCCTTTAAGATAAAATTAAATAACTTATTACTTTAATTAATTTAAGAGCGTAAATTAATTTAATTTTATAACGGTTCGTTATTAAAAACGATTTAGAATCTTATAACGCCACTTTACCGCTAGTTAAAATAATTAACGGGCAAAGTATATATTATTATAACGCGTATTAATTAGACTATTAGATAATCGATAATTAAAATTAAGGGCGTAAATATAATACTTTATTCTACGCTATAAACTTTAAAGATTTAAATATTATTCTAGGTATACCTAGGTTACGTTAATTAAAGATATTAATTAATTCTAAAGCGGACTAATAGCGGTTTAAAGTTAATTCTAATAATTTATAAATTAAGGAACCGGCTAAATTTACTAGTAGTTTTAAAAATAAACCGAATATATTCGCGGTTATATACGCTACGGTATTATAAGGCGAATAAAAAGAAATTCCTAACCTAAAGATTCCTAGAGAATTTATAGGGTTTTATAATATTTTTTCTAATAAAAAGACGAGTACCCTACCAATTTTCAAATAAGGGGATTATATTATCGAGATAAAGATTAATAAAAAACCGCCTTATAAACCTCTCTATAATTTATCTTAAATTAAATTATCGGAGTTACGGCGTTATTTAGAATCCTTATTTTATAAAGGCTAGATCCGTTATTTAATTTTATTAACTAGAGTACTTATTCTTTTTATACCTAAAAAGGATAGTAGATTATATCTTTATATAGATTACCGGGGCTTAAATACGGTAACTATTAAGAATTAATACCCGTTACTCTTAATTACCGAGATATTAAACTACCTATATAGTTCTAAAATCTTTATGAAATTAGATTTTAAAGATACTTATTATAGGATCCGGATTAAGGAAGGCGATAAATAAAAAATTATTTTCCGAACTCGCTATAGTTACTTCGAATATTTGGTTATACCTTTTAGGCTCGTTAACGTACCGGTAATATTTTAAACTTATATTAACCGTACGTTTATAAATTTAATAGATATAATGTATATAGTATATCTAGATAATATCCTAATTTATAGTACTAAACCGGCGGAGTATTAACGATATATTAAATAAATATTTAAATAATTATATTAGTTCTAGCTATTTATTAACCTTAAGAAGTATTAATTTAGTACCGAAACGGTCGAGTTCTTAGGTTTTATTATATCTACTAATAGGGTAGCTATAAACCCGGAACGTATCAAAACTATTAAGGAATAGTCTTAATTAAAAATATATCGGGAGGTATAAATCTTTTTAGGCTTCGTTAACTTCTATAGGCGGTTTATTTATAATTATTCTAATATAACTACGCCGCTTACTAGCCTACTTAAGGGTAGTAAAGTAAATAAGAAAATAGGTCCGTTTAAATAAATAAATAACGCTACGGAAACGTTTTAGATTTTACGAGATATATTTATAAACGCGCCTTTTCTGCGCTATTACGATCCAACTAAATAATTACGTATAAAGACGGATACTTCTAACTTTAACCTTAACTCTATATTATTATAATAGGATAAGGATAGTTATTAACGCCCTATAATATTCTAGTCACGGAAATTAAATCCCTTAAAATAGAACTATAAGACCTATAATTAAAAATTACTCGCCGTTATAACGGTAATAAAATAATAGCGATACTACCTAGAAGGTAGCCCCTATTATATTAAAATCTAGATTAATTATAATAACCTAAAGAGTTTTATAAAGTAGAAGGAGTTAAACTTTAAATAGGCTCGTTAAGTACTTAGGTTAACTACCTATAACTTTAAAATCTTTTATCGGGTTAGGAAATTAAATCCTATCGATATACTATTATAACGCTTTAATTATAAGAGAGTATCGCCGTTAAATACTAAATTATTATTAACGCTTTAAAATAAATTTACTCTTTAGACTAGTGGTTAATTATCGGAAGGAAATAAAGAAGTAAGGGTAACTATAACCTCTACTTTTTAAATTATAAGGTTAAGAGTAGTAATTCTAAAACGGGATACTATAATAGTATTTAAAACTATATATAATAATCCTAAAAGGTCTATTAAAATACTAATTCGGGAATTATAAACTTATAATAATTAGGTAAACTCTTTTCGAACTAAAGCGAATATACTAAAGGACCGCCGTCGTATAAAGAATAAAGTATGGGCTATAGACTCCGAGGGACTATTAAAATATAACGGTCGTTTTTATATATTAAGGGATAAAGCTCTAAAGGAAGAGTTTATAAAAAAGTATTATAATAATCCTTTAATAAACTATTTTAGCGTTATAAAGTCGTATAAATTATTTACCCGAAAATTTTTCTAGGAGGGTAACTTAAAGTAAGTTACGGACTATATTAAAACTTACGATATATATTAATAGACGAAGGCGCCGCGATATTATTTATATAACGAATTAAATTCGCTTCCTATTACTATTTAACTATAGAAGGAAATTTCTATAGATTTTATAACTAGTTTACCGCCTAATAAATATAAAAATACCGTTTATAATATTATTTTTATCGTAGTAGATCGATTTACTAAAATGACTAGGTATATATCTATAATTATTAAAATCGATATTATTTAGCTAGTAGAAATATTCTACTCTAAAATTATTTACCACTATAGTATACCTAATAGTATCGTTAGCGATAAAGGCTCTGTTTTTACGAGCGCCTTTTAGTCGGTTATATATTTTTATTCGAAAATAAAACGACGCCTAAATATTACCTTTTACCTCTAAACGGATAAATAAATAAAGTATTAAAATTAGGTACTAAAGTACTATTTACGTATATTTACTAATAATAAATAAATTAATTAGACTAGATTACTACCTATAGTAGAATTCTTAATAAATAATAATTAGAGTACCGTTATCGGAACGACGTTATTCTTCCGTATATACGGTTACTATCCTAAAATCCTGTCACAGTACCCTAACATGTTAGCTATTGTTCCTTGGCTAAATAAGTTATATATGACTAGTACTAGTACCTTAGGTACGTAGGGCTCGTATATAAAATAGTAAACTTTTACTACCTTATGAATAACTAGTCCATACTGTGATAATATGGTAGTAACGGCAAGTTAGTAGCTATCAGCCCAAGATAGCTACTTATTAAACTATTATTAACGAGAATCAAGATTAATCTTAGTAACCTTATTAGGACCATAGAGCTGAGAACCCCGTTTACGAACAAGATCAGTATAACGCTAGCTACTAATACGTTAGTTAGGATGACTAAGGTAACGAGCTCTACTACGGTAACACTATCGACCCCGCTAACGAGCCTAGACTAGAGCTATTTACTAGCTTCGTTAATATCGAAACCTACTACTATAACTACAACGAATCTTTCCCATCGAAATCGAAGCTTTATAAGTATATCCGTACTAGTTATTCGGTAAAGCTAGTAGACCTAGTAAAGCCAGCCAAGCTACAAGAGCTAGTAGATCTAGCTCCTTAGACTATTAACTAAACCTCATCGTCTAAATCGATAGCCTCGGAATCTAAATTAATTATTAATTCTTAAATACCCCTAAATGAAATTGGTTTAGGATACGCTTTTCGAAGTTTTAACTACGCCGAGGTTAAAGTACTACTAGACCCCGCTAGCGATACTACCGGTATTTATTTAGATACCGGCTACGGTATTAGTTTAGGTGACCGAGTCTAGACCAAGTTATAACTACCTCTAGATATAGAGATCTCGAAGATAACTTCGCCTCTATAAGTCCGTAGTATCGGTACTTTAAAGTATAAGACTAACGAATTCGTTACTATCCTAATCTACCTTCCCGGGGTAGATAACTAGGGAAATAAAGTACTAATATATATTAAACGTAAGATATACTTGGTCGACGACCTCAACGCTAAGATACTTATCGGTAACGATATTATTTCACTAGAAAAGATCGTAATCGATATTACTAGGAAATCAGCTTATATTAATAACTATAACGTTACTATTAATATCAACTCAGGTCGGCGAGGTGAATATATCCGCCGACGTATCTATTCTAAGTACGCCGTAGTAGTACTACTTTACAGCGAGGTAATGGTACCTATATCCCCGACGTACCTCCTAGATAATCGCGACTTTCTATTCGAACTAATTAGGTAAATAAATCTTACTCTATTCGTATACCTCGTCGATTATAAAATGTCTAGTATACTTACTAGGAATAAATTAAATCACACCGTTTAAATCCCGCGTAAACTTCGCCTTAGTTCCGTAGTAGAAATTAATTATAATAATTACTTTTATATAATTATAGAACCCGACCTCGCTAAGCTTCCTCTAAATAATAAAAACTAGTTTAAGAGATTTACTATTACCGTAACTACTACTACTATCTTAGTAATAGCTTCGGTACTTCCCTAGTCTACTTTAATAGTAATACTAGTCCTAGTATCGATAGCCTCGATTACTAGTATACCTATACCTTCGATTAACGTACTAGTTCCTATACTATTATAAAAGCAAGATCTATCGAATCTTATAACTATAAATACTATATCTTTAAATTCTACTATAGTCGTAATGGAAACGAAGCTCCCCAACGGTATTATAGTCTACGGTAATAAACCTACTACTAAAGTATTATCTAATCTTATGAATGATTTCCCTAGCCTTTAGATTAATTAAGGCTTCGTTAACCTCCCTAAGAATAAATAGATAAAGCTTCCGCTACGGGATAATTAATAAAGCCGCGTCACCGGGAAAACTAAAGTATATCCACTCGGTCTCCGTGATAAGGATATTACTAACCGTACCTTTAATAAACTATATTAGTAGGGTCGTTTTAAATAAACTACTTAACTAACCCCTTTTAACTACCTAGTATTCGTAGTATAGAAAATACTCCCTAATAGAAATAGAAAGGGTCGTACCGTAGTTAATATTCGTGGCCTTAACGAGCTAATCCTACTAGATACCTATCCGGTACCTTTATAAATAGATATCATAGCTCGTCTACTAGGATATACCCATATCTTATTACTCGATACTGCGTCTTTTTTCTATTAGTGGCGCGTATATTTATATATATTAACTATAGTGACCCACCGCGGCCAAGAGACTTTTAACGTGCTAATTATAGGATATATAGATTTAATAATATACGTATAACGATAGATCGATAGAATTCTCCGGCTAATTAAAGATAAAGTATATATTTACGTCGACGACGTCGTTTATAGTTTAAGATCTCTATTAGAATACCTTACTAGTTTACGTAAGCTCTTTACCCTCCTCGTCGAAGTAGGCGTCTTTATTAGCCCTATTAAGATATTCCTCGGGTATACGGATATATCGTTATTTAGGTAGAAAGTCGATTCGTTTAATTTATCTATATTAGAAGATAAACTACGAGCGATTACGTAGCTATAGTACCCTCGTACCGTTAATAACCTAGAGTATTACCTAGGACTAATAGGATATCTTCGTAGTTACGTATATTTCTACGCTTAGATCGCTAAGTCACTTTAGGACCTTAAGATACGATTTCTTAAAGAGGCTCCTACTAAGGGTAACCCTCGGAAGGTTTACTCTTTACGTATTAAGTTTACCGAAGTAACCCGAGTAGAGCTTAAGTTATTTAATCTACTATAAGAGGTACTATCGATACCCTCTATTTTATTTTATTTTAACCCCGATAGTATCCTATAAATCGACCTAAATACTTTAAAGGAGTTCGGTTTCGGAGCTATAGTCTTTTATATTAAGGAAGGTACTATAATTCCGGAGGGTAAATAACTTTCGCGGATAATTATCGAACTTATTATATTCCTATTACGTGTACTAACCTCCGCCGAAGTAAACTACTGGCCTACTAAGCTAGAAATAGCGGGCTTTATATAGGTGATTAAGAAAATACGTTATTTAATAGAGTCCTCTAAGTACCCCGTAGTGATCTAAACCGATTACTCCGTAATTCTTAATATTATACGTCAGAAATCGATAGTGTCGACTATATTAACGATACGTATAAACGTTAGGTTAATAAGAGTATCTTAGTACCTAAGGTAGTTCTAGCTTAACGTCCGCTATAAATTTAATAAAGAGTATATCGTCCCTAACGCACTATCAAGGTTAGTAAGCCTTAACCATAGTTAACTACTTAACTTAGACTATTCCGAGCTTGATACTTTACTAGTATACACGGGCTCATTCGTTAAAATATCTTTAAAGTTCCGTAAGTATATAATAACTAGATATACTTCGGAAGATTACTAGGTTAGGATCGCGAGGCAAATTAATAATAATAATAAACTCGGCGAGGACACCGTTTCTTTATTTTTTATTCGTGGTAGACGTCTCCCTACTACGGATATAGACCCGTACCTTATACTACGCCTAGAACGTACTATGGAAATAGACCGAAGTAATATTATCGGAATACCCTAGTAGTTTAATAATAATACTATCGACCTTAATTTAATCTATTATATCGATAAGGTTACCGGGCTCTACCGGCTCTATATTCCGTCGGAAGTCGCTAGAGATATCCTAGCTCTAACGTATAGTAGTGGTCACCCAGGATTTCAACGCTATTACGAGATCATTACCTCTTTTTAGTATATTTACGGCCTTACTCGCCTCTTACGCGAATATATTAGACACTACCCTAAGTGCCTAATCTTATAGACCCGTCGATATTAACTCTATAAAGTACTACAGCCTATCCAAGCACTATTAATACCATTCCATACTTTAACTATTAACTTTATACTAGCGTTACCAAAGTCCATTCCCCTACTCTTTAATACTACGATATTAATTACCTTTGGAATGCACGTCTAATTATAGATAGTAGTAGAGGTTGAATAATTGATTATTATCTATAGTATTACTATTACTATATATTTAGTGCGTAAGGCTGGCTTACTAAGTAACGCTAAGCCTAACTAAGTTAGACTATAGTAGAGATTCTGCCTAGATTCTACCTAGATTCTAATACTCCCATTTAAAAGCGACGACGTTATATATTAATAATAGCACTAGTCTATTAGATAATACCCTCTATAGCTAGTCCTAATATAGCCGGTAAATAGGCGAACTTATTAGGGCCTACCGGCTTCGTTATATAGTTAGTAACTATAGCCGACGTATTAATATAGATAATTTCTAACTTATACGTTTCCGATACCAATTACCTCATAAAATAGTAGTAGTTCCGAATATACTTAGTACGCGAGTGGTTTACCGGGTTTAACGCTATCTTAATAGCTAACTAGTTATTAGTATTAAGGCGAATAGGGTTAAGGTTACCGTTATTATATCCTAACTCCTTAAGGAGTAGGCCAAAGAATAATAACTCTTTAATAGTATTAACTTAAGCTATATACTTAACTTCAGTTATCGATAGGGTGTATAGGGTTTATTATTTAAATGACTAAATAATAAGTCTATTCTATAGCTGTGATATATAGCCTAATATAGTACGACTAGTATCTTTATAGTCGGCCTATAAACTATTAATCTAGAGTACTAATTTACCCTTAGGGTTAGGACTAGCGTTATAGATATTCGGCCTATAACGTAATCCTAGGCTTATAGTACCAGCCAAATATTTATAAATTCGCTTTATAGTATTAAAATGAATACTAGTAGGGTTTATAGTATAACGACCGTATTTACTAACGGCAAATACTAGATCGGGCCTAGTTATAATTATTAACCATTATAGTACTCCCACTAAAGATCTATATACTTTAGTCTCTTCCTTATCGGCTTTATAACCGTCGGGAGCTTTCTATATATCGTTACCCTAGTTTATAGGGGTTACCGTCGGGTGGCACTTAAATATATTAATTTACTCGAGTAATTACCTAGTAAAGCTAGCCTAGTTAATATAAATAATACGATTAGGACGATCGCGAATGATCTTTATATCTAGATACTATAAGATTTCACCTAAATACTTTATTCTAAAGTGTTTATCCAGCTATTACTTTAGTAAGCTAGTACCGGATTTAATAGGTATAAGAATGAGAATATCGTCGATATAAATAGCCACTATTGTTCCATTCTTATGAATAAATACTGAATAGTCCTTATCGAGACGCTTATATCCATTTACCTAGAAGAAGGTGCGAAGAGTATTATATTATTCGCGGGGTAATTACTTAAGGCTATATAAAGTACGCCTTAATAGGTAGGTAATATTACGATTTCTATTAATATATTTATACGGTTATTCGATATAGACCTCCTCTTATAATAGTGTTTCTAGGAATACTAAAACTATGTCTAAATACTTTATTTCCTAGTCGTATTTTGCCCTTAATACTAGTAGTATCCGCTAGCTTAAAGACTTTACTATTAATAAGAAGATTTTATAGTAATTAAGACCCTCGATTTACCTAAATCCCTTAGTAACCTAACGGGCCTTATACCGATTAGGTACTCCTATTAAATTTAGTTTAATTACTAGTACCTACTTTCCTAGTAGTACTTTCTTACCGGGCGGTACCGGAACGAGATCCCAAACCCTACTATTTATAAAGTTATTTAACTCTTCGATAAATACCGTATACTATTTCTCCTTATCGGGTCTATTTAATACTTCTTATATAGTTAACGGGACGATAGGAATATTATCTAGCTTAGCCTTATTAACTCTTAATATAAATCCGCGTTTAGTATATTACCTAGTACTATAGAGTTCGCGATAATTAACCCTATCCCGGTTCCTGCTAGCTCTTGGCTGCGGAACTAGTTCTTTAAAATCATCGTCTAATATTTCTACTTTAGGAATTAGCTATATTTCAGCTTTTTAGAAAAGTGCTTCAGCCTCGTTAGGTACCGGTGTAATTATAGAGCTATTAATAGTAGTTTTACCGGTGAAGTTATTCTCGCTTATAAGTTATACTAAAACTAAATTATTATTAATAGTATCCTTAGAAAAGAAATCTTAAGCGTTATTATACGTCTTACCCCCTAATTCTTTATTAATAATAATATCATTAAATCTTATTTATAAGGCGCGAAAGACTTGCCTCTTCTTAGGGTTTTATAGACGGTATTAATTTAATCCTTTATAGCCAAGGAATTTATATTTTCTACTCTTATTATCTAGCTTCCTAAATACCGGATCCGTATTATATATATAAGTAACGCAGCCGAAAGTATATATATAATCGAGTCGGGGTTTAAATCCATACTAGGCCTTAAATAGGGTTATTCCATTAAGTACCTTAGTAGGCGAGCGGTTTTTATAATAAATTATAAAATTTAGGGCTTCGCCCTATATGAATTAAGGTAATCCGGTATTATTTAGAATACTTCTTACTCTCCCGAATAAGGTACGAAAAGTACGTTTAGTAACCGGGTTTTAATTTAGATTATAAGGAGTAGATAACTCCTATTAAATCCCGCGTTCTTTTAGGAAGTTCTGAACCTTATAACTAGTATAAATAATCTTATTATCGGTGTTTAGTCGCTTTACCGGATAACCTTAAATTAATATCCAGTTTAAATAATTCTTAATAATAACTAGTACGTCGGATTTTCTCTTTAGTATCGTTATAAATATTATATCGGTGGCGTTATCTACAAAGGATTTAGTATAAGAGTATCCTTTAAAAATTTACTTAATTAGTCCTCCCCCTACGAGATTAGAGTATATAAATATACCCTTTACTATTTCCCGTTTATTAGGGTTCTAGTAATAAGGTTAACGAGACGGTTCCTTAGTTTATTTCTTTATTATATATGATTTATATAGCTTATAATCTAGAATTAATTTTTAAAGATAATTTACTTCGTTAATATTAATTCTTTTATTTATAGTCGCTAGCTTCTTTATATCCTATATATTTAGGTATACTAAACGCTAGTGCCATTCATCCCAAGAATAATGATTTACCGGGTAATTATATAACGATTTTAAAGTATATAGTATTTTCGAATACTTCAAATCTAGTAAATAGCTAGTATCAATACGCGTTCCTAATAGCACCTTCTCTTTACCAGAATTCATGATATTAAATCTACTATTTACTATAGTAGTAGAATATCCCTTTTATTCGAAAGTAGCGATTAAGAGTAAGTTATAGTCCATTCTAGGTATATAGTGTATATTAGTAAGGATAATTTAATCTAGTTTATTATCAATAATTATCGGATAGCGTATAGATCCTGTACCTTCTATACGAAGGTATTAACTATTAATCCTACTAAAGGAATCGTTATACGGCTTATAGGACATAAATTTGGTTCTATCTTATAGTATATATACGTTAAAGGCGGTATCTATATAGACTGCGTCCTCCTTAACATTATATACTATATCGGTATTAATGGATTTCTACTTGGCCGTAAATGATTTAATTAATATAAAATCATCCTTATCCTGATTTTGAACTATAGTCTTATTCGACTTCTTTAGGTTCTCTTTCATAAGGGGTTCTTTACTAGCGGATAGTTTCTAACCTTTAGGGCGTTATATAGGATTAAGGAAGTAATACTTATTCTTCTTATAATTAATATAGTTATAGTAAATACACCTATCCTTCTTTTTATCCTTCTTACTACTATTAATAATAAGAGGTGTAGTAAGAGGTTTCCCTTTATCAGGCTTATCCTATTTACTAAATTTAACTATAAAAGTATACTAATTTTCTTCCTTATCCCTAATCATCCGATTATATTAACCGATAGTAGCGGTTATATCGTTAATACTAGGTTCTTACTTCCCTTTAGTACCCTAAATTATAGTGAATAATAGGGGAGCTAGACTCTCCTTTAAACCTATACGAAAAAAGGTATTAAATATCTACTTAGGTACTATTAGTCCTATTTTAAATAAGGTTTAATTTACTACTTTAATTTCTAAGGTATAAGCCTCGATAGTAGCGTATTTTAACGAGTCGGCTCTTAAAATTTTAAATATTACTTTATCCCTAGTACCTAGATTACTCTCGCTATATAACTTCATAAATATAGCCTATTAATTAATAATTATCTCGATACCTTTTATATACCTCTATAGGCCTTCTTTAATATAGAATATTATCTTAATTATTACCTTAGTATTCTTTCTATCCTAGGCTTTAGCCTCTTTTTATTATACTACTAACTCTTTTTTATAGTCCTCCTTTTCCTCTTTAATAGGGGGTCCTTCTATTTCTAGTTCTATAAGAGTAATAGGTCGAAGCTCTTTACCTAATACTATTTAGTCGACGTTATCGAGGACGTATTTACTTATTATTTCATACTTAAATTTAGGTTAATTCTTCGGCCTATTTAGCTTCTTAATCTTAAACTCTAGGTAATCCGTTATAGCTACTAATTACTACTATATAAACTAGATCTAAGGGTAGATCTAGGGGTACTATTAAGATCGTTATATACGCGATTTAACTACTTCTTTAAACGTGTTTACTAAAGGGTAGCGAATACTAAACCCGGGCTCATAACCCTTTAGAATATATATTTAATTATAGATAGTAGTAGAGGTTGAATAGTTAATTATTATCTATAGTATTACTGTTACTATATATTTAGTGCGTAAGGCTGACTTACTAAGCAACGCTAAGCCTAACTAAGTTAGACTATAATAGAGATTCTGCCCAGATTCTGCCCAGATTCCAATAATCACTTACAAATTTATAAAGCGCGTGACTTTTATACCTAGGAAGTCTACCTATACTACGGTAGACTAGGCGAAGGCACTATTAAACCGCCTCGATATCGCCGATTAAGGTTTACTAAAAGTCTTGATATCTAATAGAGACCCTAAGTTTCTATTAGAGCTATGGACTACCTTATTCAAGTAGTTTAGTATAGACTTACTATACTCTATAGCGTACTACCCATAGATAGACGGTAGTAGTAAACGTACTAACTAAACTACGGAGATCGCGCTCTACTTCTATATCTATGGGTTTAATAAACTAGAGATATAACCTAAAATACTCGGTAGACTTCAGGTAGTATTTAATAATTTAATCTCTATAGCGAACTAGCCTACGCCTAATAAAGTAGCCTATAACTTCACTCCTAATAGACCTTCAGATTTTATACCAGCTGAATCGACGCGGTCTATTAACTACTTTACTACGCGTACCTTAATTAGGGACACTATAGTATTTATTTAAATATCCAATGAATTTTATTACGACCGCCACTACTAACCGATATTCTTAAAGATTAGGGACTAGGCGCTACTACGCCTTTATAAAGACTATAATATACCGTCTACGGCTGGCGTCACGAAGAAGCTAGTATAGTAATACGTCGGGCCTTTTAAAGTACTCGACAAGGTCGGCCGATTTACGTACCGACTAGAACTACCGGGACACTAGCGAATTCATCCCGTTTTTACTATAATATAACTCGAGCCATACCTACCACCGAGCCAAGATTTATTTCATCGTCCCCGGCCATTAGAACCTCCTACTATCTTCGTCGAGGGGGATATAGAGTACTATAAGTCCTTTAAGATCGAGAGGCTACTTAATAAGCGCGTTATATATAAAGGCCGTGGTCTAGTAATAAAGTATCTAATTCGGTAGAAAGGATATAGGCCGGAATAGGATAAATAGAGGAATATTAAATAACTTAATAACGCCGCTAAATTCGTTAAGAGTTATAATAAGGAGATAGAACTTATTCAATAAACTAAAAAACCTCGCCGACGTTAGCGACGTAACTAATAGCGGTTATTAAATTTCGATATTATCGTTCCGCCTTTCGATAGGCTTTACTAGTATATTACGCGATACCTAATTAGTTACTACAGCGCCTACTTATTATCTACTTAAATATAGACGTCTGCTTTTCTTCTATTTAAGCGGATATTATTATAGTACCCTAATATATTAGCTATTATTCCTTGGCTAAATAGGTTATATATAGCTAGTACTAGTACCTTAGGTACGTAGGGCTCGTATATAGAATAGTAAACTTTTACTACCTCATGAATAACTAGTCCATACTGTGACAAATCCGTTAGGAGGTCGAGGACGACTTTAGGGAAGAAAGAATACTAGTTATAAATAATAGAGTACGATAATTATAAACTCTAAAGAATAAAATTATAAAGCGCCTTTAAAGCGCTACCGAATACTAAATTAAATAATATAATAAAACGTATAAACTATAAAGTTATAAGGTTAGCGATTTAATTATATTAATAATTAAGAACCTAAAGTAAAAGCGCCTAAATAAGAAATTATCCTATAAGTTTATAGGGCCCTTTAGGATTATTAATAAAATAAAAGTATAAACTTACCGCCTACTATTATTTTTTATATATAAAATCCATAATACCTTTTATATATCGTTATTTAAGTTATATTATCTTCGCGACTATATTAATACGGCGGAATCTTTTATATAAGCCCCCGAACTTATTAATAATAATAAGTTATAGGAGGTAGAAGAGGTAATTAATAAAATTAAGAATAAAAAAGATATCTAGTATAAAGTTAAATAAACTAGTTAAGGCGAAGAATATAATTAATAACTATTAAATAAAGAGTTTATTAATATTAATAAACTAAATAAAGCCTTTAAATAGGCGGGTAGTAAATATAAATATATAAATATAACTAAAGAGGTTACCTAGCCGTATAAAATAATAAGGCGGAATAAACGGAGCCGATATTAAAAATAAATATTACTACTTTTATATTAATATTTATATAACGGATATTCTCCTCTATATTTATAACCTTATTATACGGTTTTAAAGTATAACTAAATTTAATTTATTATTAAACTATTTATATACGATAGCGATAAGATATCGTATTTATAAGAATGTTTTTATTTTAGGTATAGTCTATATAGACGCCTAGAATATATTATTAAATAATATATCTAGGTAAACTTAGCCAGCGCCGATTTAAGAAAAAAAGAATTCGATATCGCTACTATATTATACGAAAGATTTAGTTACTATCGGAATTACTAAAAGAAAACGTAATCTCCCTAATATAATCCTTAAGGATATTATTTTCCTCGGGACTCTTTAGGTCCCGTTTATACTAACGGAAACTCTCGGCCTCTTTTTCGAGAATCTTATTTATCGCCTTTAATTCCTTAATACGCTAGTTCGCCGCCGTTAATTAATTTTATAGGTTAGCGATTATAGTAGAGGCTTACCTACTAGTTACTACCGTTTTATTATATACCTTACGTTATTAAATAATTTCCTTATTTATTAAATTATATTTATATTCTTCTTTAAGAGTCCTATTACCGATACGGGTATATTAATATATAAATCTTTTTACCTTCCTTCGGAAAGGTTTAAGGATTTATTATTATTAATATATACCGCTTTAGAGTTTACGGTTATAATTTACCTTTACGTAACGGTCGATTCCGTGGCGATTAATATAATAGAGCGTATAAGGAGGGGACGTACCTCGAATATAATTATTATTAAACTAGTAGAAGTAGACCCGGTAAAGGAGTTACGAAGCGTAGTAAATTACTACTATAATTAGTATTACGTAGTCGCGATAATAGCGGACTAGTTATACTTATTAGTATATTTATAACTAAAATAAATCAATATAAATAAATTAATACTATTAGTGAATAGGAGTTACTTATAGAGTTAGAAGAAAATTATATATAACGAGAGTATTATTTATATATTAGTTATAATATTAGAACGCTATTATAGAGTTAGAGTAATAATATATAAGAGAGGCTAAAGGAGTTACGAAGAGAGAAAGTAATAAACGGGCGAGTTTATTTATATAATAGACCGTCGCGCTAAGTACCTTAGTGTTATTATACGTCGATACGCGCCTCCGCTCCGCCACCTTACTCTTATTAATAGTTACTACCGTTATTATAATAGTTATATTATTACTAATCTCCGGGTATAATATTAGGGCTGTACTACTTATATATAGTACTTTACTACTAGTGTTTATTATAGTATAGTAGGAGTATATAGTAAAGGTGGCCACCGCTATTCCGTTACTAGTACTATAAATACTATAGGAATAATCTAATATACTATGTTTACTATAAGTACTATAAGCGTTATAGGAACGATAGCGTATACTATTTCGCTCCGCTACTATTATATATAATAGTATTATAGGGACAAAAGAAATATTATTTACTTAACTACTATTACTATATATTAGCGCTATAGGGACAGCACAACAAATATACTATTCATTTACTACTAGTACTACTATATAGTAGAGGTAGTTTAATAATATTACTCTTCCGTTACTAGTACTATATAATAGTACTATAGGAAATAGTTTCGTGTCGCTCCGTAACTAGTACTATATATTAGCGCTGTAGGACCGATAGTATAAACCGGAAGACTCTTTTCCCTTATTTCCCTTAAGGGGTTTTAAAGATTTTTTAATAAACTTCTTAATTTAACTAAATACTATTCCGTGACTAGTACTATATAATAATACTATAGGATTAGGTGCGCAGCCTCGTACTTAGGTTATTATATAGTAACGTCGTCGTATTAGATAACTCTTTTCCCTTATTTCTCTTAGGGGGTTTAAAGGTTTTTTAATAAATATCTTTTAATTTAAATACTTAGGTACCTAGGGACTAGGGCCTAAAAAAGGAGGTAATTATAAAGCGATAGTATATTATATACGCCTACGTCCCGCTATAAGGCGCTAGTACGTTATATACGCCTTCGCTCCGCCACCTTTATAATATTATTACTTATCGATACGGGGTTCTAGCTTTAGTATCGCGGGGTTCTAACTCTTAATAATCTTATATCGAGTTAGTATTCCCCCGTTTTATTAGAATCCTTAGAGATTAGTTCTACTATTAAATCTAGGATTTAAGAATTATTTAATAATGAACCCCGTAACTACCTTACGTCTTTTATATTATTACTAAGCCGCTAGCTCTATACTAGCGGCCTTAGGTATTATATAAAGCGTCGGTTTCGATTCGAGCTAATTTATTACTTTAAAAGGAATATAATACCGGCGGTTTCTCGTAGGCCTCTTTAAATACCTCGAAAGATTATTATTATTCTTTTCTTTATTAAAAAGCGATATCTTTCTTTATAATATCCGTTAATAGTAAGGCCTTTTTAGAGTAATCCTTAATAAACCTTTTATTAAAGTTTATAAATCCTAAGAAACTCTATACCGTTTTAATATTATATAATATAAATTATTTCTTAATACTTTTAATCTTTTTAGGGTTTATATAAATACCTCTAGTATTAATTATAAATTTAAGGAATTTAATTAATTCTTTATAAAACTCGTATTTCTCTAGTTTAAAGAGAAGTCTAGTTAGTAATAAATAAGTTAGGATATTCTATATATATTAGATATATTCTTCCTTATTAGTAGAGTAGATTAAGATATTATCGAGGTATATAATCACCGTTATATTTAAATATACTCGTATAATATTATTAATTAATATTTAGTAAATTACTAGTGCGTTAATAAATCCGAAGGGTATTACTAGGTATTCGTAATAATTATATCTAGTTCTAAAAATAGTCTTCTACTCCTCGCTTTCTTTTATTCGAATTAGATTATACGCGCCTCGAAGATTTAGTTATATAAAGATTTTTATTATTATAAACCGATTTTATAACTCGCTAATATTTAATAAAGGGTACCGATTCTTTACCGTAATATCGTTTAACTTTCGGTAATCTACGTATAGTCGTAGACTTTTATTCTTCTTTATTACGAAGAGGATTAAATAACCTACTAGTAATTTAAATTCTCGAATAAATCCTTTTTTAAGGTTCTCGTTAATATACCCGCGAAGTACTCCGAGTTCTTTTTTTAATAAAGCGTAAATAGGTTTAAATATCGGTTATTTACTAGGTTCGAGTTCGATTTTATAATCCTATAACTAATGTTTAGGTAATATTTTTATAGTTATTTCTTCCTAAAAGAGGTATTTTTATCGTTAATACTCTTTAAGGATATTAGGAGGTTCGTTTTTATTTTTAGAAATTTTAATTTATTCGCCCTATTAACCCCTTTAGCTAGTATATATCGAGTCGGATCCTCGTACGAGGTTATTTTTATATAAAGATAAAGTACTACTAGCTTCGACCGGGCTACGGTTCGACTTCTTATTTATAACCATCCTTTATAGGCGTATAGGTATTATACTAGCGATATCTCTAATACGCGGAAATATAAATACTCCCCTCTTCTAATTAATTATTAGATTATATTTCTTTAACTAAGGTATTCTTAGAATAATATAGTAAATAGTTATTCCTACTATATCGAAGGTAATCTCCTTATAGTAGTATTAAATAATAATTAGTAACGGTAACGTTTTCTTATTTATTCTTCTTATTACTTAATAACTTCGACTCGTCGGTTAATTAAAGTTTATATTATTCCTTCTTTTCTCGTATTAGTAGGTTAATTACTTAAGTTATTATCCGAGATATAAAGTTACTAGTTACTCTTGAATCTATTATTATAACGACTTTATATCCGTTAATTTTTACTAGTATTCGTATATATATACCGTATTAAGCTAAGTATAGATATTATTTTAAAATTAATATATTAATCTCTTTATATTTCCCCTTAATATAAGGGACTAGTCTTTTCCCGATAAAGATAAGAATCTATAGTACTCTTTAGACTCGAAGTATCTTTTATAATCTTCGGTTAAATAGTAGTATTATTCGTCCTAATTATAGTATTTCGTTTTCTCGTTATATCCTTTCTAGTCTCTTAATTATAATTATTATTTTTTATTATAGCCCGGGAAGACTTAATTCTCCCTTTTCTTAACTAGGTACTACGGGTAATTATCTTTAATATAATTATTCTATTAACTATAACCGTATTTTGGCCTTACGATATACTTTTACTCTCTTAAGTTATCGTAATAATATTTATAGTATTCGTTTACGTATATTAACTAGTATATCTCCCTATATCGTAGGTGATACTTATTATAAATATAGTTAATTTTAGTAGGTTATCTTTTTTCCTTTTTCTTTTCTTCGGGTTTCTTTTTTAATATAATAGATTAGGTTTTAAAATTATCGAGATAATTTATTATTTAAAGTTATTCTTTAGAGTTTATTATATTTTATTTTTATTTTTATCCTTCCTCTAAGTCTTTCTTTAGAGTTTTATTATTATTATTATCTAGTTCTTCGAGCTCTCGAATTCTTTAAACGATCTTTTCTTTAATATTCCCTTATTTCTTTAATAAATTATTAAGTATAGTATCGTTTTATACTAGATCCCTAGGGGACCCGGTTACGCTATCCGGTATCTCCTTCTTAAGTATATTTAATTATTATCGATTTATTATATTTTTCGAACGATAGTTCCTAGCGATATGGCCCGGTTTATTATAGTTATAGTAATTTATTACTTTTTTACCTCTTTATTATTATTTACCCCCTTTATAAAATCCTTTTACGGGTCCTTTTTTTATAAAATCGAGTTTTATTAAAGTATAATTATACGGGTTAGGTTTTTCGCGGCGGTGACGGCTAGCCGAATTATATCCGTTACCGAAAGCTCCTAAACGTTATTATCCGTTAACTCCTCTATTATAACGTTTCTCTATTATACGTTCGTATAACTTATCGTCGATTTTAATTATTTATTTTATAAATATATCGAGGTCCTCGAATACGACTCCTACTCGTATAAATTCGTCTTTTATATTATCTTTTAATCCTCGTCGATATATTATTATAAATATAGTATTATCCTAGTCCGTTAATATTATATAATATTAAAACTACGCCGAGTAATCGGATATAGACCTTCGTTATATTAAGTATTAAATAATACGAACTATTATACTACTTTCGTTGGATAGTTTAAATATATAGTGAATCTCGGTTTTAAACCTAAAGAAGTTCTTTATTTAAAACTTTACTAATAAGTTATTAATATTATATACCGCTTTTATATAATATTTCAGGAATAGTTTAACCTATTTTTATATATTACCTCTTATATAGGTTATTATAAAGATTATTTATTTAATAACTAGTATAATATTCTCGTTGAATATAAAGAATAATTAAAATTATAGTAGTTAATCGTTAAGCTTCTCGCGCTCTTTATAATAATAGTCTAGGCGGGCGACTTTAATATAGTCTCTTTCTTTTATAATATTACGTCTTTTAATACCGTCTTAGGTATTTAAGGTTAAGGCCTTTATTAATCTTAAGGTATTTATCCTAAGGATATTTAAAATATTAAGACTCTCTGTTTAATACCTTAATATAATATCGATAGAACCTAGGTTAATACTCGTAGAGAAAAGTATTAAGAATTAAAGAATAGTAGGCTTCGTGTTAATATAAAATAATATTAGATAGGTTTAATAAACTTAATTAATAATTTAATAAATATTTATATTTAGAATCTATAATTAAAAGTCTTAAAGGAAGTTAAGTACGAAGCTCCTATCTATTAAGAAAGTACACTATTTATATAAAAGAAGGAAATTATACTAAGACCTTTATAGTCTTTTATAATAGTATAGTTATTAAAAGTTACTAAATATAGTCGCTTATAGTAGCCTAGTTATTAAGAACTACTAAATATAATCGCTTATTTAGCGCTACGATCATGACTATAACTACCCCTATCGTAGGTTCAGTTAGTCCCGCGCCAAGATCGTAATAACCGGCTACGATAATCCTAATTAAAGAAAATATTATTAAAATAATTAAAGTAATTAAAATTAAAAGTAAGATTAAATATATATAGAGATAATTTAACTATTTAAATAATATATTAATTAATATAAGAAGTACTATTATTACTTTATAAACGGTTATTATTAATAAAGTAGGACGGATTAAATTATTAATAATAATAAAGCTTTATATAACCCTATCGTTATTAATTTTATTAACTACGGTATAATTATAACTAGTGTCTACGCTTTTTATTCTTTTACCTTTTATTCTCTTTCCTTCGTTTTATCCTTATCCTTTTTTTATTAAATTATATAGGCGCGATCCTAGCGCTTAATAAATCTAATTTATATATAATCGGGTAGTATTTTTATAGATACCCCGAGTTTCTTCCTAGTTAAAGTAGAGTTCTATTAAATAATATTTATAATAAAAAGCGGGAAATATTTATTATTAATATTATCGGGCTCGAAAGATTACTAGTAATAATATATATAATTAAAATAAGACTATATATTATAATACTATCGTTTTATTAATTAATAATTATAATATTTATATCGTTTCTTTATAACTTTCCGTTCTAAAGTCTTCCTCTTTTATTTAACGATAATATTATTCTTATTTTTATATTTTTTTTTATTCTTCGTTTTATTACCCTTTTTTATTTTAGTCTAAGAGTCGGTATTTATATATAATAAAGAGGATAAAGAGAAGGCGTTAAAGGCGTTATTATCGAATATATTTTCGTTTATATTATAATTATATTTTTTAACCGTCTCGTTTTTAGAAGAGCTAGATAACGATTTAAAAAAGAATTTAACCTTATTATTATATATATAATTAATTTTAACCGTTACTCCCTTCTTTTTTTCTTTATTTATTTAAAATATTATTAATTTATAAACTTTTTCCTATGAATTAGAGTCTTTATATTTATATAATATATCTTTAAACGAGCTAGAATAGTTTATTATTATTATAACGCGGATTAAAATAATATAATACTCTTTTTTCTAAATCTTTACCTCGACCTTTTTAATAATAATAATATTAAAATTATAAAAGTTAAATTTATTCGATATAGTCGTTCCTAGCTAGATTTCCTTCTCTTTTTATAAAATATTTTATAAGACGGTAAAGTATACTAGTAATAATATTTAAATTTCCGGTTAAATTAGAGTAGGTAACTCTTTTAAGGTCGCGTTTTATTAAACTCCTAATAAAATAATAATAATAGGAGTTTATTTAGGAGCTTTATTACTCTTTTTAAGGGTAAAAACCTTTTTTTTCTTCGATAAAGGTACGTAAACCTAATTAACGATATAATCGGCCGCTTTTATATAGTAAAAAAAGTCTTTTCGAGGAGCCTTACGGTTACGGGAGGGTACTATGATTTAAGAGAGTTATGATTATATATAACTTTAATTTACCTTGATTAGGAACGATTTAGGGTAGTAGCGAGGTTTATAGGGGTGGTAGGAGAGCAGATGGTTCGCGCATACAATTTTCTATGGGGCGGCCATCGGCACTCGGTAAAATTTGAAAATCGTTTTATCATTATTGGAATAGGGGTATGCATGTAACATCTATTACCTCAAGCTTTCTCCAACCACCTCACTAAAGCAGTCAACCTACCCACCACTGCAATGAAGCTCTCTCCAGTGCTCCAATCCCTCGCAACAGCGATGCGCATACCAATCCATTCCCCGAGCCGAGCAGCCAACTGTCTGCCTGCCCAAGCTCGTCGAAATGGTCCGTCTCATCATCACACGGCTCCGTTCTCTACCAGCTCCCAAATCCAGGCGCGCAACATCAAAGCCCCAAGGAAAGACCCCAGAATAAGTCCGCCCCCCAATTCCCTCCACCTCTCCTCGCCCAGAGCTGAACACCGTATCCAGCAATGATACGCTACCACCTCCACCATCCCCTAACCCCCCGCCCCCTCCGCTTCTCGCGCCTTCGCGCCCTCCGCCACTGGACCATTCACCGCGCCGCCCAGCTCCTCCTGCACAAAGACCGCATATCGCGCGAACGGGAACTAGAGCGCCAATACAATGCTATGAGGGCGGCATGCGAGGAATTGAGATTGGGGGTTGGGGATGGAGGGAGGTTATATAGGCAGGCAGTGTCTAGGAAGGGAATTTATGGGGGCTTGAAGGTCGGAGAGATGGGGGGTGTGGTGGGGAATGGGGGGATCCCCGTTGAGTATGCGAGAGCGCAGACCGATGGGCCGCCTAGGGGGGGTTGGGATCATGGGTGGACGAGGGGTTGATTGAGGGAGAGTGAGCAGAAAGCTTTGGACATTGTGATGGCTCGAACGGCGCTCAAGCACTTGTCAAATTACTGCATTGCTTCGGCGTTGTGATCATATGTGAAGTGAGCGTAAAACGTAACAGCAAGACTCGTATCTTCGCAAGCAAATGTGGTTGACCTGGGAACGTGTCCCTTCTAATGCTTTTTGCCCCACTCGCTGACGTCTGTAAGCCGCCCTGAGCAACCCTACGTACACATAGGGCCCTATTGAACACCAAAAATGCTGAGCAGTGGCGTTGGATCTGAAAAAGACCCTCCTGATAACAGACGAGCAATATGGACAGCAGCGTCCACGGTCATTTTCGTACAAGGCTTCATAAAATCACGCAGCATCCTCTTTCGCCACCCTTCTCGAACGTAAGCAGTGCAGCTCGAGTTGCTGCTTCAAACACGTCGTCCACGCCTTCCCCAGTCAAGGATGAGCACTCCAGGTATTTTTTTGCCCCTATTTCACGAGCTGTTGTCGTTCCCTCGTTCTCTGCTGTGAAATGCAAGGACTTCTTCCGCATCTCTTCTTGGGCCATCGGGTCTTCTCGAAGATCCTTCTTCAGGCCAACCAGTATGATCGGAACTCCAGGACAACGTTCGTTTGCTTCTTCGACCCACTGCGAGCGTCTCGTTTCAGAGAGTGTAATAGTGGGACCACTTTACTCAACTTACCTTATGTTTCACATTATCTAGTGAATCCGGTGTGTCGATTGAGAAGCCAATCAAGATAACATGTGCTTTTGAGTATGCCAATGGTCGCAGTCGTTCGTAATCTTCTTGACCTGCGGTATCCCACAATGCTAACTGGACTGATTTCCCATCTACTCTGCAGTCTGTAACATAATTTTCGAAGACCGTGGGTACCTGCAAGGACAAACGCACGGATCAGCACCTTCGTTAGCTGCTTCATGGAGCACTCGAACTGCGTCTTCTTCAAGGAACGGGCTGAGCTTACATAATGCTAGGTACTGTTAACTAGGAATCAAGCTTGGAGGTCGGTGCCACTTACTGTTGGGAAATACCCCAGTGTGAAGACGCTTAGAAGACTTGTCTTGCCGCAAGCGCCGTCACCGATAATTACGAGTTTCCTGAACATTCACCCCCAGTCAGCCGCTAGTCCTGACCACTAAGCTCAAAATCCATGAGCAAAGCCGTTGTAACGGCAAGCTCCCGCACTGATAAAATCCTTTACTACTGTAGTTTCTTCTTCTCTGACCCACCATCTAGCAATAGAGAGATAGCATGTCTAGTTGGCATCCTCCGAAATCGTCTTTGAAGTATCGCACTTTCATTTTCTCTAGCGTTTGGGCTGTTCCCATGCCAGACTAGCACATATGTAAAGGCAGATCCATCTAGCACTCACGTACCTTCGCATCACATTCTGTGCCTGTTGTTGTGCCATAATTTCAGTGCCCTTGCGTTTTATCCCTGTGCAGGAGTGGTGAGGGTTTCTGAGTTTTGAAGCGGAAGAAGTAGGAGTATGTATTCTCGAGCTCTAGGGAGCCGAAAACACGGCAGTATAATTCTCTTGCCAGTGCCCTGGTATTCCCCAATAACAGCTCTTTTCTTCCTGCGGCTCGGAAGAGTCGCTTTAACTCTAGGAACTCTATCAGTCCTGGTGGATAGATTTGCTCGCTGTGTAGAAGAGTCGTAAGCTGCGGTGTTCCCGAGTCTCACTCCAATCGACATCAATGCAATCAGATGCGGCAATGGAGAGTGACGCTGAGCGTCAAGGTAACGATTGGGGTCGATGATACTGTAGCTATATGTGGAATGATCTGACGTAAGGTACTTTAGCCGCGTACCTGGCCGCGGGGCGGAGTTTGATAAAGCCACACTTAGTAAGGCCACAATAGTAGGTATCTTTCCACCATCAGTGGGCCCGAACAAAGCAACCTCCGCCCTCCAAGCAGCTACTTCCTCCCACCACTGAAACCAGGGCTCTGCACTCTGCCATCTTTGTACTTTGCCCTCTCCTCAATTACCCGTCCACTCGGTCTAGCACACCATCAACCTACGTCACTGGGAATAACACTGCATGTCACTCAACACCCAGTGACTGTCCTGGGAACAGTAACAGGTTCTGCAGCCTCTACTACACTGCACACCTTGTGAGAGGCCCGCACACCACTTGTTAGTAGCTCTCTGGAGTTGTACCAGTTTGCAACGGCGATGCCCTCCAATGCACAAGCTAAAGCTGGCTCTAAGAACCAGCCAAAGCCATCAGCGTCAAAGACGAAAACACCTGCTACTAAAGCTGTCAAGTCAACCGTACCACCCGTGCAACCTACGAAGTTGGCGGAGACTGTGAACGCTGGCAAGACTTCTCCACACTCAGACTCGGGAGCTGGTCAGCGACCACCCATGGCCGAGGCTCCTCATCAAGACACTCCTGAAGATGTGGGTAACAGCACCGGCGTCAACAAGAAAAAGCAGAAAAGACGTCAGAAGGAGGCCGCGCGGAGAGCTGCAGAGGCACCAACTCAATCAACACAGGATTTCGCCAATGTTGCAGAGAGCACGTATCAGGGTTATCCGGGAGGGGTTCCAGCAGCAGATTTTCGGAGAGACTTGAATGGGTGTTATGACGATTCTGACTACGAAATTCCTGAGCAATACGAGCCTCAGGAGGGGGAGCACCTTTACTACACTCCAGATGACGCAGGTCGGCCATATCTCAACAATTATGGAGTACCTCAAACAAATGGACAGATTCCACACCATCGCATACCTGGGATCCCTACGGGCGGCAACGCCGCAAAGAAAAAGAAGTCCAAAGTTGCAGGTCATGGCCCATACTTACCTACCAATCCAGCTCAACTTGCTCCTCCGCGATCTTCCCACCTGCCCCCACCACCTCCACCTCCTTTAAGTCACGCTCCTACGCACAAGCCCAATCATCACGACTCTAAGGACCGTATTTGGAACACTTCAACTGCCGAAGAACGGGAGAGGATCAAAGAGTTCTGGTTGCAATTAGGCGAAGATGATAGGCGATCTTTGGTCAAAGTGGAAAAGGAGGCTGTCCTGAAGAAGATGAAGGAGCAGCAGAAGCACTCTTGTAGTTGTACTGTGTGTGGCCGAAAGCGGACTGCCATTGAGGAGGAGCTTGAAGTCCTATACGACGCTTATTACGAAGAGCTGGAGCAGTACGCCAATGTGGACGTTAAGCCAGGCACTCAGACGAATGGCACCCCGGCTATAGCACCACCTCAAATGTATGCACATCCAATGGCTCGTATACCCCCTAATCGTCATCCTCAAACCTTTGATCGCCAATCTTCTAGAGGTCGCATTCAAGAAGTTGGGGATGATGACGAGGTAGGTGACGACGACGAGGACTATAGTGATGACGAAGAGGACTACGACATAAGTGAAGATGAAGTCCAGGAAGAGCCTCGGTCAGAAGCTGTAGATTTTTTCAATTTTGGAAAGAACCTTACCGTGCAAGGTACGTCTTGTGGCCGTATATGCAGTCATAGACGCAATGTGCTGATGCTCTAATAGGTGGAATACTAACTGTTGCAGACGACCTACTCAAGAATGATGGCAAAAAGTTCATCGAAATGATGGAGCAACTTGCCGAACGTCGTATGCAACGGGAAGAGGAACAACAGTACGCTGCTGCTGGGATGAGGTCAGGTCACACTCATAGTCAGCCTATGGACGATGATGGATACGACGAAGATGAGGACGACGAGTATGATAGTCAAGAAGAGGACGAATATGAAGAGGAAGACGAAATGGTATGTTCGTAGCCTGGGGTGTTTTCTTCATTTTGTTAATACTATTCAGGAGGCTTTGACCGAGAAGCAACGAATGGACGAGGGGCGTCGAATGTTTCAAATCTTTGCTGCGCGCATGTTCGAACAACGAGTTCTGACTGCATACAGAGAGAAAGTGGCTTTGGAACGGCAACAGAAGCTCATAGAAGAATTGGACGACGAGTCTCGTGTAGATGCTCAGCGTGAAGCTAAGAAGGCAAAAGAAGCGCAAAAGAAAAAGGACAAGAAGCGTCAGCAGAAAATGGCCAAGGATGAGGAGAGAGCAAACCGTGACGCAGAGAAAGCCGCCGAAGAAGCTGCTGCCAAAGCGTTGGAAGTGAAAAAGGCCGAAGAAGTGCGTCAACGGAGAGAAGAGCATCGCAAGAAAAAGGATGTCGAAAAAAGAGCTCAAGAGCAGGAGAAGCAACGAAGAGAAGCTGAGAAGCTGAAGCGACTGCAGGATGCCAAGCAGCAACAAGCCGAACAAGACCGAAAGCAACGGGAGGCGAAGGAGCGAGAGAAGAAAAAGAAAGAAGAGGTCAAGCAGAAGGAGCGCGAGGAACGAGAAGCCAAAGAAAAGGAGGTCCGGGAAGAGAAGGAACGCGATGCATTGGAGAAGAAAGACCGTGAAGCCAAAGCGAGGGCTGACAACGATGCCAAAGAGCAGCGTAAGAAGGATGAGGCAGCTGCAATACAGCCCGCATCTACTGGTCCAAAGAGGCCAACCCCTATTACCGCTCCCTCTGGTACAGCTTCTCTGCCTCCAGGACTGCATCCACCGTCTACCAGTAGTTCTCATGCCTCTCCACGTCTCCCGGTCGCCACTCCTATCTTACCGAAGGCTCTTACTCCCAAGATTCCAGCTCCTGCACGTCCGCGACAAGCGTCATTCCAAGAGTCTCACGATGCTTCTCCTAAGACCTCGCAACCGGCATACTCAAGCTCCACGGCCCCACCCAGTATATCGTCAGTGCAGCAGAATGGCGCAACGCCTACAATGGGTCAGTCAACAATTCAGGCCTCGATTTCACAACCATCAAACCCTCCATCACGATATTCGCCTGCCCCAGTCACTCGGCCTCCGGGTCTTACGGGCATGCCTTCAATATCTACGAATGCGTTTGCTTCGCCATTCGGTCCACCAATCTCGCCGCTGACACAACAAGCGCCATATAGTCCGGCAATGTATTCTAATCAGCCCCAAATCGGTAGGAGTCAACAGCGAAATTTTGCTTCTCCAAATGGGATACCGTTCCCGCCTGGAATGAATGGACCAAGGCACATGCCGCAAGCATTAGACCGCATGGTGAATACACCGCTGGCCCAAATGTCTCCTCCAGGTCATGGTCCAAACGATGCTGGACGGTTTAGCATGTCCCGTGAGAATGTGTCATCGCAGGTTCATTCAAGGAACACGTCAGCATCATTCGAGAGACCAAGCTTCGATCCCCCAGGTGTATCAGGACAGAGTGCGCCCATGTCTCACCCAGCTCCTATCGGGCGGCCATCCAGCGTGGCCCCTCATCAGCAGCACGGCAAGGTCGCCTCTCCAAGTGCAGATGTCGACGAAATCACCAACCACCTGGGAAGCAAGGCTTTGCTTGATGACACTGACGATACTTTGACTCAATTGAGTGAAGCACGCGGGAGTAATATGGCGCATGGCGCACCTCGCTCAATAGGGCGAGGCTTCGGTTCTTATGTGGCTTCAGGATTCTCCGATCGAATGGATAATCAATCTCACGGCATGCCGATAAGTAATGGGAACAATTGGGGGAACCAGCAGTCGCCGTTCGGACACCCACCAATGCTAGGTGCGCCATCATGGTCTAATCCACCTGGTATGGAAGCCCCATTTACTATCAGTGTGGCATTTTGCTAATTGATGTAGGCTTTGTTCGGTCGAATAACAATTTCTTCGGTTCTGCTGGTGGTCCCCCAAGGCTAAACGTATCCCGTCCTGTTCAGATTCGATTGCTGATTCGCCAAGCCTGCGAATTATTGTCAGAGCGTTCCCCGATTAATATGAATGCAGGCTGGCATCGTGCTGAGGACGTGCTCCGAGAGGTACAATCCAGGATGCCCACTCATGAAGCTCCTATCTCATATTCGGACATGAAGGCGATCTGCGACACTGAAGGCAACGCCCAGAACGGTGGTGGCTCGATCCTGATCCAAACTCAGCCTCAAGTTGGTGACTTCATTCGATTCGAAGCTGGCCGGAATTCTTCTATGAGTGGCAAAAGTGCCGCTGGGGACATTGGTAGCCCCATTGGTGGAGGTGGAGTAATGCCTGCGATTGGGGGGCAAAGATCTTTCCCGCAGCCTGGAGGACACTAAGGTCCTACTGTTATGTGTGTGATCATCTTGCAGATCAGCATCTTGCATGCGCTGGCTCTCAGCGAGCTCGGATTTTGTCCGGCAGCTCTTGTTACATTACTAGAGTTATTTCATGGCTGCTTACCTTTAAGACTAGCCTTGAATTTGTCACAGTTAGGTATCTTGCCTGCATGTATTACCAATCGAGAGCATCTTCGTGCAACAGTATGTGGTTCACGAAGAACCTTACTGCAAAACATGTCCACTGTTGTTTTCGAGCGAACCACCGCTTGCTAGTCTGGTGGCCGCTATGTGAGCACCGTCTAAGGTAGTATGCCGCCTGACCATCCGCTACAGTGGTCATTCACATGCTTCAAACTGATATTACAACCTCTCCAAAAATCCGAGTACCCTCCTTACAAGGTCTTCAAGCCCCTCCCCATCCTCCAGCGTATGGCTAGCTCCTACTACAACTCCACTTCCTTCATCAATCACTCCGCTACATCGCCTGGAAGCATTTCGGAGTCAGTATTGCCTCTTATGGACCACGGGTGGCTCATGAAACATCTTTCTGGCGCAAAAGGCTGGGAAAAAGCCCGTGTTTGCTCCCAACACGCATGCTTACGACTGATTGTGTAGTCCCAAAAAGGGTAATATCCCACGAAGAATATACATACCTCACATGCTCATGCCAACTCTGGACTAACCTCGCCTTATCGACCATACTAGGGACGTACTGATCGCTCCCACTATACAAGAAGCCCCAACTTCGTCCATGTCTTCCCTAATCTGCCGAATGTGCTCTCCAGCCTCTCGTCGGTAAGATCACTACTGAAATGATCGTCTTCCCCAGCATGGTCTGGACTTGCGAGACTAAGCCACCGCTTTGCTGACACTGGAGCAGACATGAAGACCAACTTTGTCGCAGCGAAGGGGAGTATATCATTACCGCGCCCTTCATCGATGAATGACCGAGCTAGCGAACAATTGGAGTCATTTATCGACGGGGAAATCTCCGAAGTCGTGGCTTCGCGATCGCTTGCGCTTCCCTGCATGATGGCGCCCTCGATCTGCAGCGATGAAGACAACAGGATATAGTGCATAATCTGCTGGCTGCCTGTCGAATGTCCTAAAAGAACTATTTTGCTTCCTGTAGGGCCCCGAATACGAAAATGGTCAACAAGGATTGCTTATCTCCGCAATATCTTCCCCCAGACTGGAGAATCCCCATTGGCGATACGCTGATGAGAGGGTGGGTTCCACTAATGTCCATGACGGCGGTAGAGCTTTCACTACTGATGGGACATAGGGCACGGTGGCCAGCCCGTCAAATAATCCACCAAGAAAGACGAGGGTTTTTGTTTTTGGCGGCTGTGGGCTGTTGCCATGTTCGAATGCGAGAAGGGGAGGCTTGAACTCGTTACTGGAGGGTCTAGAGATGCGGTGCAATATCCCTGGATGGACAGTATTGGAGGCCATCTTAAGAGTGGAGAGGCGCAATGGGGGTGGAGCGGAGGCCAGGCAGCTTCCCCGCAAATGTCACCAACGTCCGGGCATCAATCCATCTCGAGCCCAATTGTTGAAACGAAATGGCTAGTTCTCTACCTCCAGAGGGAGGTAAGAGGAACTCATATCGAGGTATGATACCTTGATCGGGCCAGAAATTCACTGACATCTCCTCAGCTCCTCTAGCAAGACGGGCGACTAGGGGTCCTCTCGATGTAGACGAGTATGACGCTCTGGCATATCCCTGAGGGCGACTCTGGTATTGATATCTCAGCCCCTTAGCCGCGAATGCTCCCCCTACACCGGGCAACGTCACAGCTGAAGCTGTCAATACACCAGTGCCCAGTACGCCATTCAGCCCGGAGAGACCGTTCGCAGAGACTGCTACGGCAGCTCCACCCCCGCCATCGAAAGACTTCAGCTACCTACTTCGGCCGGAAATTTATCATCCTCTGTCCCAATTGGTATGCCTCCATTTCTACCTCTGAGCGTCCACAAGCTGACGGGTTGCCTAAGGATTTGCCTCCCCCCTTCCGCATTCCAAAGCACCAACCGCCCCCCTCAATCCCCCTCCCAACCCTCCTCTACAATCACAACTTCCGCTCCGCAGCCACCTCCGCAGCCGTCCGCCTCACCACACCACCCGCTCCACCCCCCTCCGAACTCTTCTCCCTAATCTATACCCGCCTCGCCTGCCTAACCCTCATCAACCACCTCCCCTTCGCAGCTGAAGAATCAAAAGCCCTGCAAGACATCAACAGCCCCTTCTACAAAGATGAAATCTCTGCCAAGTCGATCTTACCATGGGACCTCCGCGTCCTAGCCGTGCGTTTGCAGGGTATAGGCTACGGTGACGCACGTCGTGGAGTAGGTGGATACTATGACCTCGCCAAAGAAGCGAGAGGGGAAGCCAGAAGTGCCTCGGGCGTAGAAGAGAAGAAGTTGTGGCAAGAGCGGTTGCAGGAGTTGGGGACCTGTGTCGCTAACGCATTAATTGAGATGGGAGATTTGGGCGCTGCGGTTAGGCATCTTGAGAGTTTGAGGCCGAGGGAGGGGAGGGATCAGGTGTTGGAGGGGAGGTTGGCGCTGCTGTATGTGAACCTTGGAGATGTAGATGCGGCGAGGAGATGTCTTGATGGTGATGCGAGTGAGGGGAGCCCGAATAAGGAGTTGAGGCCGCTGCTTAGTATGGCGGAGGGGAGGTATGCGGATGCTGTTGGGGAGTGGAGGGCGTTGCCGGAGAGCGATGTGGCAACTCAGAACCTTGCTGTGTGCTTGTTATATACTGGTAAAGTCGAGGAGACGTTGGAGCTGCTGGATGGCTTGGTCGAAAAGGGCCGGAATTTCCACGTGCTGACGTTCAATTTGGCAACCGTGTACGAGCTTTGCAGTGACAAAGGAAGGGAGAAGAAGGGAGATTTAGTAGCCAGGATCGCCAACACCATCGAAGAGAATGGAGGAGGAGAAAGAGGTGTGATAGATTTCAAAATCAAACTCTGAAGCATGGACGTGGATTGATTTCCACGGTCGCCAAGAGGTGAGACAGGACATAGAAGTTCATTCTTAGACTTAGCTTGGAAAAACGGCTCGAATAGGTCAAGTTCTTCATCGTTATGGCCGCGTCTATACAGTCTGCGGCGGTAAGGAGAGTGGCGAATATCAGATTCTTATCGACCAGTGATAGGATGATATTTGCAGAATCCCAGCTTCAAGCCAACTGGCATAGATTGAGAGCGTGGCAGGGGGTTTCTTCGCGAAGGATCTACAGAGCGAGCTAGTGGAATGAGAAAAGAATTCGAAGGTAAGGGCAAGGCTGGAAAACTGGGTAGGTACAGCTTTTTTTAATGCGGTACCTGTAGCCTGCGGTCGAACTCAGGAAGAAAATAAGGCAAAGCTCTTGGTCTAATTGCAGTACTGAAATTTCATGCACTCTAGCGAAATATCGTCGGATGACGTTTTAGGTTTTCATTAACTACCTAGTACTTTGAGCGAAAACCGAAGAAGCTGTTACAGCATGCTAAAGGGCATAAGACTGATTCAAGAGTCCAATCGTCCAACCTCTTCGGCCATTCTGTGATGGTAATACAGATCTTCAATAGACTCCTGTTTGCCGTAGCTTACCTACTAGGAAGTCGCGCTCAGAATTCTCGCTGAAATGTTGCTGGCTTATCCAGGACAAATCGTCAAGTGGCCTGGCAATGGCTGATATTGCTTGTGTGTAGTCCATGCCGAGGAATTGTCGATGTCAATGTAGGAGCTGGAGCAAGTGGGTTTGTTCAAATGTCGGACATGCACGTTCAAACCACCTCATTACCCTTCGCCTTCTTACTTCCGCCTGCATGCTCTTCGTTCTCCATGACGTCAGCCGCCCGCTTCTTGCCTTTTCCTCCTCCACCCATTCCACCTTTGGTACGAGCCCAGCCACCGAAGGGATTAATCTTCTTTGTTTTAGGTCCATGAGGCATAGCGTTCGTAGGCTCAGGCGATTCGATAGGCGATCTATCAAGAGTCGCTTTCTTCGTTGAAGCTCTAGTTGCATGGCCGGTTGTAGGTGGGGTAGTAGGTGAGAACATAGTAGATTTGATGGGAGTGGTGACTTCAGCTTCTTCAGGATCAGTCATAACATGGTCCACAGGTTCTTCGATGTCTGTAGGAGCTTCTTCGTCCTCGACGTTCGCGGCTTCACGCTCCTGCTGCTGTCGCGCAGTTGGGAAGAGAAGACGAGGCTTGATTGATGAGCGTGTTAAGCGGCCGGTAATAGGTAATTCAGCATTGCTACCGTTGACGGAATTGGTTTCAGAATCCTCCTTTGGAAACTTGCGGAATATCTTCTTGCCGCGGCTATTTGACAGTCAGTAATCGCTAGAAGAAGCATTGGTCATGAAATTACTTACAAGACGTAGACCATGCCTTCCCCACGATGGAAAGCCTCTTTTATTTCCGCATCGTCCTCAACTCCACGGCTAGCTTTGCGCTTCCTGCCGGTCTTGCTCTTGCTGGGCTCTGGAACGGGCCCATCCTGATCTGGCTGCTCGTAGAACGGATTGTCTGCACTTGTATCAAGCTCTGGGACCTTGTCTTTCGAATCAGTGTAGATTTCAATCTTGTTCTCCGAGTCATCGCCCTCATCTTCCATCGAGCTGTAGAGAGAGAAACCAACGTGTCGCTTGTTCCTCCTCTTTCGTGGAGTGGGCATCGCATCTTCAACTGTGCCTGGCGGAGCAGGGAACAACACCCTGGCAGCAGCGTTTACAGCTGCTTGTTGGACTGGCTTCTTTCGCGGTGTCTTTGCTGGTGTTGGAAGCATACTTCCAGCAGGGTTCAGCGATGGTTGTTGCAAGGATTGATTCTTAGTGGGGTCAAGGTATGAAGCATCGGAGGCGCGGCCATCCATGGTATTGATGTCTTCCCCTTCCATCAGCCTTTCGCCTTTTGTAACCTTCTTGCGGGGAGAATTGGGTGTTGAGGAGGGAGGAGAGTAAGTATGAGCGGCGGATCGTAACGATCTTGAATTTTGAGAATCTAGTGAGTGTTTTGTGAGCTTGTCTGAGTGTGGCGGCGGGGTCTCGATAGCGCGTATAGTGCGTGCTGATGACTGTCGTGTACTCTTTCGAGTTTGACGTGGGCGATAGTCGTCGTATTTAGCTCCGTGAAGCGGTGTTGACGGCGTATGTACGGCAGTTAGTAGTGGTGGTGTCGCTGCCATGCTGCAGTGATCTAAAATAAAGTTGGCTCTGGAACACTACTACTTGCCCGCGGAGCTGTGTGGTTTTAGATTTTGCGGTAGCAGGTCGAGTATTTGTCAATGAGGAAGGATAGTCGCGCTTTGAAGCAATCAGAATCGCTTCCTCACCGCCGTAAAATATAGCTGTGCTGCAAGTGCAAGGGAAGCATAGTGCTAGAAATTTGTGATAGAAAGATCGTGGTAATTGTAAGGGGTGTGGTCGATGGAATGTTCGTCAAATTTTAGCGCAAGATGGCTGGTAGTAGGGCTGGAATCGCGATCAGAGACCAGCAATACGGCCATCTTCAATCCCCTACCTCAATATCGGAATGGCGCACAATGGCACTACTCCTCCGAATCTCGACTCGCTCTCCCTTTCCGACACTGAGCTAGACGATGACACCGAAGACCTTTTCGCATCTCCTTCTGTGCCCTCCAAGAAGCAAAAGGCCGCCCAACAGCTGAATCATCAACACCCGCAATCCCCTGCTCCTACTTCAGATAGCGAAGAAGATGCTCTTGTAGCCCATGAAACCTCCCTTCGACGCGAGCTTTCCTCGCTCCGCACGATGAACCAAGTTGTGTCTGGGGTCGTTGAATCGTTAGAGAAAGCGAAGAGTAATATGGAGACTGTCTCTGCTACAGTCTCCAATGCATCTACCCTCCTTACGACTTGGACGCGCATACTCAGCCAGACTGAACACAATCAAAGACTAATTCTCAGCCCCAATTGGCAGGGAGCAAGTCAGGACATTGCGGATGGGGAGAACGAGGAGGTCTTGAGGCGGCAGGAAAAAGAGAGGAGACAGGCAGAGGAGCAGAGAAGAGAAGAGGCAAGGGAGCGGGAGAGGGAAGAAGAAGAGAGGCGGAGAATGACAGAAGGACCAAGTACCAAGGGACCGAGAGGTAGAGGTAGAGGTGTAGGTCGAGGAGTTGGGAGAGGAGTGAGCGGCGGTTATGTTGGGGTCGGTGGTCAGGGAGGTGTCAGAGGAACAGCAAGAGGTGGAAGTACAACGCCAGGAAGAGCAGGGAGTGGGATTGGCAGGGGCCTTGGTGCTGGGAGAGGAAGAGGAAGGGGAACATGATGATACTTTTTAGAAGCTACACCAAGGCTGCGCTTTGCGAAGCTACCTACGACTACGACATTGACGCCTACATGATACCCAAATCCAGGCTGTCCTCCTGAATAATATGACACCCTAACGTTTCCTCTATTCGGTTTAGCAATTGTCCAACAAGCAGGAGAGCTCATGGCCAGATCCAAGAGAAGCATGTCACCGAGATCGGTGCATCTTCCACACTCAGGTAGAGTACACCGTTATGCGTGGTTCAGCAGATGATGATTATGCAGGGTCTTACGGTTACAGACTGTTCACAAATGGTAAATTGTTTGCGCCGAGGCTGGCACGTCTGACAGTCAATCATCAGTCAACTTTTGCCGCAGTCAGATTAGAAGCGTGGGATGCACCATTGTGTGCTGAGTACCCTTTGGCCGTTGGTCATCAGATGACTTCGCATTCTGATTGGATGATGGTCACCGCTTCCGCCTCAGAACCACTAAGAAAACTAGCTAATCACGATAACAATGCCTATTTCGATAGCTGACTGTGAGAAACAGATAGACAGTTCATACTTTTGCAGCATTGGGATAAAATGTCTCATCACCCTCAATTGATCTTTAAGTGTGGCCTTGCGCGATCCCGCGATCGTTCCTTATATAGTCCCCACTCCTTATCCTGAACTTTTCCTCTCCTACTTTCTCGGATCACGAGACATCAGGAGATCTTAACAAGCCTCTACTAAAGATCCCTAACCTCGACTGCTCCCGATATTTAAGTACAGCAATATCTGACATCCCACTGGCGAACGTCGCGCCCCTCCTCGGAATACCAGCTGAGATCCGTCTCATGATCTACAAGCTCCTCCTGTCGGACCACAACAACAAAACCCTTCGAATACGCACCGAGGACCCTTCGGTGTACGCACAACGCAAGGGAGAAGAGCGGCGACGATGCAAGTTCAGATATATCTCCGAGAGAATGAGGAACCGGAGCGCAGAATCGACCTATTGCCTTGAGAAGGGCACTGAGAAGGGGCTACACACGTCGATTCTGGGGGTCAACCACCAGATCCACGAGGAAGCTGCACACGTCCTTTATTCGGAGCACATTCTCGACTTCGGCATGGATATTGAGAGCATCCTCCCATTCCTTCAAGACCTCACGCCCGCCGCCCTAGGCTCGATCCAGCGCATGAGTATCACAAAGCGCTCTTTGTACGTTATTTTTTCGGAGTCATCGTTACCCCATCCTTAGCATATTTTGATTTATAAGATATGATTCAAGAGCTATATGCTCCCAGAATATGTCTTACGACTCATAAGTCGTCCTAAAAGAGTAATGCTGACTCCGAAATTATTAAGACCCTACACGAAAGACTTCGATCGATACGAATGGCGCAATGCCTGCAGCTTCATCTCCAAGAACCTAAAGCTCGCTCAACTCGATCTTGTGGTATACGGAGGAACACCGTCTCTAGCGAACAGGCCGGCATTGCATTGGAAACAAACACATACGTACGACAAGGGCGACTTCGGCACTATATCGAAGCTTCAGGAGATGGAGGATGATATGGAATGGGTGAAGCATGTTGTTGCGATCAAAGGGCTCCAAGCCCTCAATGTCAAGGCTTTGCTGGAGCATTGCCCGGTCCCGGGCTCGAAAGCGATGGCGTTCTTTGTCAACTTCTCAGCCAGCATCGAAAAGGGTTTCACGGAGTATTTGAGGTTGCATATGGTGGCGCAAGCTTTTTAGGTAGACTGATTAATTTCCAGCATTTTGAAATCTCGCACATGTTGCTTTAGATTGTTTTCCTGGTGTGGTAAAGGGTTCTATTTCACTCCGTAGATTATCGACCTGTACTGATAGACATACAATTCGTAACGTGATAGAATTCATAGCACTTTAGCCTCCGCACCTGCTCCACTCGAATCTTCGAAATACACCTCGATTTTTGAACAATTATTTCTTGGAGATCTGATAACATTTGGCGCTAAGCCTTACAGATTTAGTGCGTTGTCTATTTGTCGTGTTTGCCCCAGCCCCGCCAGCCTCGCCAGCCTCCCACCTTCTCCTCCAAGACTCCAACCTCTCGCAATAATGAAGCCTTCCAGGAATACGAAGAAATCTGGGATGGCTGGTCAATCGGTTAAGTGTTTCTATAATCAGTCTCTTTTCTCTCTTACCCCCACTCTCCATCTGCAGTAGCAAAACAAGAAGCTGTATTCACCCACTTTCCTTCTCCTCCAAGCCCAGCAAAGCTTCTCCCAATAGACACTTCTCGTGATGCGATCCACTGTAAATCTCATCGTGCCGCTCTTTCTTCTCCTTCTTACTGCCTCTGCCTTCCCCATCAAACCCCAAGATTCCGCAATCAGAAGACGCGCTGCTTACTCTGTAGTAGCTGTCGATGGAGGAGCAGCGGCTACGTCTTCTACGCCCAATGCTGCACCACCACCTGCTACCACTATATTACAGACTTCGGATGAGACCGTAACTGTCACGGCACCAGCGGTGACGCTACCTCCATCAATCGAGACCATCATAGCCACACAGATTGTCACGGGTTCGGGACCAGTGAAGACAGTCGAGGTTGTTGTGACGCATGACATTACGAAGACTACATCCTTTCCCGCGAAGACAGGATACGTTGTTGTCAACGACAATGCACCTCCTGCAGAAGCTGCTACAACCACAACCTCTACGGATTTGACGCCCGTTGATTGCACGTCCACATTATCGCCCATAACACCGTCCACCCCAGCGACCTCCGCCCTCAGCATGAGCACCTCGACAATATACTCTACACCAACAACCTTCGCCGCTACCAAGAGCGTCACGATAACATCCTCTACGCCAACAAGCACCCCCGTCGCCATGACCACTTCGACTCTGCCTCAAACCTCGATTGCGGCCATTGAGACTGTCATTCCTCCAGAGAATGGCTGGTCGCCGCCGGCAGGATTGATCCCGCCTGCTTCGTACACACCCTCGACATTCAGCACTCACCCATCACAGACGCCGACGCCAATGTCGACATCGAGGACATACAACGATGGAATGTGGCAAACGGTTCAGCCTACAGCCAAATCGACATATGACAACGGTATGTGGCACACCACCTACCACAAATGGAATGCCACATCGACAGTCCTGTCCAGCTCATCTGCTACCGCATCTGCGATTGTTGGAGCCTACGCAACGGGTGAAAAGACAACAAATAATTACGACGCTGAATGAGATTCTGCAAGCGTATACACTGCGTGCTGACAACGGCTAAGCCTCCGCTAGCACTCCTTTTCCAGCTTGGAGTACCAACGACGAATCTACAAACCGCAATGGCCTGAGATGAAATGCTGCCTTGAGTCTTCCAGGTACCAACGGGTGGCGTGGAGGGTCGAATGAATGAGAACAGAAGAAGGCTGCAGGCCTGCGGCGCCTCTATGATGTGATTCTGACAAAGAGGACGAGGGTTGCTCCGCCCCGTGCAGAGCTCAATGGGTACAATTGAGAGTGATTGAGGGTTCTGCAAAGGCATAAGAAATATCGAAGCTACAAAGCTAATGACAACGATATTGACATGATGCATAGCGAAGGGCTTGTAATCGGATTCAAACATCGATAGACCTGGGTTACGAAATGAAATATTAAGACAGGAATCTTCACGTGGCCTCAATATCGTAATTTGCGTCCATCTATGAAGACTTTGCAGGTATACGAGCAATTTGCACCCAATCAATACCTTATTTCGTCCATAGATCTTGCCACCTACGAGTAAAGATACTAGAAATCTGCACCTCACTCACCTACTGAACCAGCCAGAACATTTATCTCCTCTCTCCGCGTGTCCTTTGCTAATGCAAGCGCTGGGAGTCCCCATCGACTCTTCATCTGCATATCCGCGCTCATAGTTAGCAGAAATTTTACATTGTCCACTGCGCCTGTCTTGGTAGTACAATGCAAAGGCGTACCAACAGCCCATCTCCCCCTGGGCTCATCAGACCATTGATGTCGACACCAAGCTGCAGCAGATGCTCTATCACGGAAATCCGGTCATTCTCAGCTGCGGCGGCCCTACGTGCGGCTTGATGCGAGGGTAGACTGTTATCGAGCTTGGCGCCATGTTCGAGCAGGATGTCAAGGAAGACATGGTTGGAAACGACGGCTGCGATCTCCAGAATAGCACCAGAATTTGTGATCGATTCTGATCGCTGCTGGCGATTGATTTGTTAAGGACCGAGATTCGGATTGGCACCCTGGGAAAGGAGCTGTTCTATATTACATCCCTAGGGCAGTGCACTCACCCAAAGAGGCATGTTGACATTCCAGCCGTGCTCGGCCAGAATCTTAATACTGGTAGGGACCCGATCTTGACAGCTGTGAGAGAGATGGCGGCCTCAATTTGTCCCCATGATCGAGCAGATAGCGGATAATGGCCAATCCTTCCTGGATGATGGCTGCTCTAAGACCTTCTCTGAGGTAGTAATGCCTGCTAGAAAGGTGGTCACCGGCAGCGAAACGAGTCGCCTCTGCAAGGTTGCCCATTGCACACGCGGTACGGGACATCTGAAGGCCCTCGTGGGCGTACAGGACAATAATTGGAAGCGAGTAGTTTGGATCTACGTCTGACATCGTGACAGATTCAATCGGGCGGCAAAACGGATAGACGTCCCAGTCACCAGTATTTCGAATTACGAGTATCAGGGCGTGTGTATCTGTGACTGTTCCAAAGATCGATTAAAGTCGGCAGCTTCCTGTCTAAGTATGAATGAACAGCGTTGAGCTTTAGATTTCTGCTTCCATCTATTCGAAAGGCCCGTCAAGGAGGGTTTCCAACCTGTTTCCTGTATTCGTATAGATTGAAGGGCTGTACACGAGGACATGAGGGCGGCGATGCTGAAGTAGGCTAGAGGTCGTGATCGGCTGTACTTTGAATTTCGAATGTCGAAGGACAGTCTGCTCCTATGCGCAGTACGTCCCGCCTCTCAGGCAACTCGATGGAGCGCAGGATCACGTAGACTATCATAACAATATCACCAGGGAAAGAGCAAGGCCGAGAAGGTTCAGACATCGACTTTGGCCTGCTCAAAACCCCAGCTCGCGCGACGATCACCCGCAGCGCTTCAGCCTAGTCTCTGTCGGGTTTGTATTCTTGGCAGACACTCCATAGTCACATCGTACTCCAGCTTTTGCACGTGCGTGCCTCTATATCGTTCTCGCAGCGGAAGAGGAGCTGCTCAGTGCAGCCCATCATAAAGTATGACTGACCGAATGGGTTCTCCTCCGGCCATTGAGGACCAGGCGAGGCTGCTAGAGGATGCCTTGATCATGGTCAGACAACAAACGCATCAGATGCGCAAATGCTTGGAGACCCCAGGCAAGCTCATGGATGCATTGAAATGCAGGTAAAACTCCCCATTCCATGCCACTCACTTCCAGGATGTCCTCTCGAGCACAGTGCTGACTACAAGCTCTCCACCCCAAGCTCCACTTTGGTATCTGAACTACGAACGAGCAGTCTAGGACCTAAACAGTACTACGAGCTCTATATGTCTGTCTTTGATGCATTACGACACCTCTCTGTATATCTCCGCGAATCACATCCAGTCAACCACCTGGCAGACCTCTATGAATTGGTACAATATGCCGGCAACATTGTTCCTCGATTGTATCTCATGATTACGGTCGGAACAGTATACATGGGGATAGAAGATGCGCCGGTCAAGGAAATAATGAAGGATATGATGGAGATGAGCCGAGGGGTGCAACATCCAATACGAGGGCTGTTCTTGAGGTACTACCTTTCAGGACAAGCAAGAGATTCGCTGCCTACGGGGAGCGGGGATGGGCCTGAAGGAAACCTGCAGGACTCGATAAGCTTTATCTTGACGAACTTCGTGGAAATGAATAAATTGTGGGTCAGACTGCAACATCAAGGACACTCAAGAGAGAGGGAGCAGAGGACGAAGGAAAGGCAAGAGCTGCAGCTGCTTGTGGGGACTAATTTGGTACGGCTGAGCCAATTGGTCGACCTAGAGGCATACAAATCTGTCATTTTGCAGCCTCTCCTGGAGCAAGTCGTCCAGTGTAGAGATGTCCTGGCACAGGAGTATCTACTCGAAGGTTTGCACATCCACAAGCCCGTCTAGGATAGGGCAAACTGACAATGCCCCAGTAATAACGCAGGTTTTTCCTGATGAGTTTCACCTCAATACTCTCGATCAGCTCCTATCTGCCATCGCCCGCCTGAACCCTCACGTAAATATCAAGGCGATTGTGATCGGCCTAATGGACCGCCTATCATCATACGCGGCACGAGAAGCAGAGTCAGAACTACCAGAAGATCGTAAACAGACGGAAGAAGAGGCTACTACCAGGTTAATGGAAAAGCTTCGAATCTCCAAGGAAAAGAAGAAGCCAGAAACCAAGGCCGATGGCGTGGATAGCCAACAAACCAACGGCGAGCAAGTCAATGGCGATAAGTCTGCAGATACTCCGTCGGATGCTGTAAAGACACAGCCGAACAAAGATACAGGAGCAGACCCTGCACCTCAAGAAGATGATCTGCCTCCTTCGAAGAAGAGCAGAGGCATACCAGAAGATGTCAAGCTTTATGAGATCTTCTACGACCAGGTACTTAATCTGGTCAATGCGCAACGATTACATATTCAGGATACTGTTGCTTTGCTTGTTTCACTGTCAAACCTTGCGCTGTAGGCAGCTTACTCCCACCTCTACAACATTGGCTAATGTGGTGTGCAGAAACATTTACCCCGAGCGATTAGGTAAAGTTTTTTCCATTGATCACCGAAAAGTTATGCTAATAAGAGCGTAGAATACGTGGATCAGGTTCTAGCGTACGCCAACGAAAAAGTTGCACAATTTGCGAATAGCGCGGACCTACATTCGGCACCTACCCAATCTAACATCCTCGCGCTTCTCCTTTCACCAGTCAGGTCATACGTATCTTTGTTCACTGCCCTAGCTCTCCCTAACTTTGTCCCCCTACTTCATGCTCAAACATATCCTACACGCCGCGCAGTTGCTGGTGAGGTAGCGCGAAGCATACTTCGAAATCAAACGAAGATTCCTTGTCCAGAAAACCTAGATGGCGTACTCGAGATCCTCCAAGTCCTAATCAAAGAAGGCATGCAACAGCCTGCCGGCTATCCTGGCGTCCCCAGTCAACGGAGAGGAGCAGAGACCGACGAGACCGTCATCGAGCAAGGATGGCTCGCGCGGCTCGTGCACCTCGTGCAAAGTTCAGACAATGATACTCAATTCAAACTCCTCCAGACCACCCGCAAGGCGTTTTCCGAAGGCAATGAGCGGATAAAGTACACCACGCCCGCTCTCCTCACATCCTCTCTCAAACTTGCTCGCAAATACAAAACTCGAGAACACTACGACGACAATTGGCAATCTCAATCTTCTGCGCTGTACAAGTTCATGCATTCATCTATCTCCGCTCTGTATACTCGCAACGGCGCAGCCGATCTCTGTCTCCGTCTATTCATCGCATGCGGTCAAGTAGCCGACCAAGCTGGCTTCGAGGAAGTTGCCTACGAGTTCTTTGCGCAAGCTTTTACCATCTACGAGGAAGCGATCAGCGACTCGAAGGCGCAATTCCAGGCTGTGTGCGTCATCGCTGGCGCGCTTCATGGTACTCGAGGCTTTGGAAAGGAGAATTATGATACGCTTATTACGAAGTGCGCTCTGCACGGTAGCAAGCTTCTCAAGAAGCCTGATCAGTGCCGCGCGGTATATCTGGCAAGCCATCTTTGGTGGGCTGTTGAGATACCCGCGAAGGGAGAGGAGGATTCGAAGAATGTATATTTAATTTGCTCGTGCTTTTATGAGATGGCGGCTGACATAAGTCGCAGCTTTATCGCGACGGCAAACGCGTCCTCGAATGTCTGCAGCGTGCCCTTCGCGTGGCAGATGCATGCATGGACACCGCCGTCTCAGTCGAATTATTCGTAGAGATTCTGAACAGGTATTTATACTACTTTGACCAGCAGAACGAGACTGTGAGTCCTCCTTACTCCTCTACATTTGCGACTGTAGCACCACGTACTGACGCGAGCCTAGGTGACTACCAAATACATCAATGGCCTCATCGAGCTCATACACTCAAATTTGCAAACAAACCAAGAAAGCTCGAGCTTAGAGGCTCCAAAGAAGCATTTTCAGCGGACGCTGGATTATATCTCGAGTAGAGAGTATGAAGGGGTGGTAACGCAGGCTAAATGAGAGGGTACATCTTTTTGGGCTTGGCAGATAGGCTCTCGGTCTCCGAAGCTGTCTCGGCTTCAATGTAGCTCTATCTGTAAGATGAAATTACAAGATTTATTTGGCAGTCAAAAGATGATTTTCGCTGCTCGCCTAGTACGGTCCAAGTGTTTGCTAGCTACATTTCTCGACTCGGGGCCTTCATTCTTATCAATTTTCAACCCTCGACTCACCATGGATATCTCGAACTTTACCATGGGATCCCGTCATGCGTGCTGATACAGCAGTACTCCGCGTGCTCGAAAGCTTTACCAGGGTATAGCTTACGCACCTCTCTTTAAGATGCAGCTTGCTTTACACTGCATTGGGACTTACAGGCTCTAGTAGCCTGCTTCAGATTACTGCTTCGCCCTTTGCATTTTCAAGGTAGTCATTTAGACCAAGGCGACGTTTCCCAGACCTGAGGCTCATTTATACCTAGCCTTCAGGTGTATTAGGGACTTCTGAGACATCCTAAGGGCGCTTTTGAGGGGTTCTGGTCACGGCAGTAGATGCGCCAGTAGGTAACACAATAGCGGTAGAAACATGCGAGGCTTGATTTGCTCACGACTGATCTAGGTTGTTATGATTGATTGGGAAGGGTCCACTGCCTGAGTGGTGATAGACGTTGTAGTTGATGGGCGACTATTGTAAAAGGGAAAAAATCAAAGAACATCCGTACATATATACTCCCAGGAAACGAAGACAGTGAAGAATCGAGGCGAACATAAACACTGCGCGAGCACGGGCTTTGGCAGAAAATATGTCTAGCTATAAAACCTTGGGGTGTTGTCTGCATTCAAGCCAATAAGTTGATGTTGTATGCCTCGAGCCAGAGAGGTAGCGCTCAATTTTCAATGACGGATCAATGTTTCGAATATTCATCTGCACTGTGAGAATCTCCGTGCATGATGGAACGCCGTCAATAGACCCATGAGATGAGACATGGCCGCGAGTAGTATGAGAACATGGAAAATCTGGTGCGAGCTTCCGAACACATCAAACTTTCCAGGTTGCAATCTCTCTGGTATTCGTGCCTATCATTCAGGGATCAGTTGAGTTGATTTGATTGGTATGCTGCCGGGGAACTTGGGAGCATACCGCGTAGATGCCGGCACCGAGAATGTAGAGTGAGCCTTGCAATATGACCCAATACAGACCCATACATTCCTGCATCTGCTCTACCCCGTACAAATTCACTCCATGCAGCACAGGGACAACCCCAAGAAGTCCGAATCCAGCAAACATGCCTGCTCGGAAGGGTCTCCACAGTGGGGTTCGAAATTTGGGGTTCACGGACACGATGGTGCACACAGTTGCATTACTTAAGATCTAAATTCAGCAGTCTCAGTGATAAATTCAAAGCCACGCTTGTAGTAAAGTTCTAGGACCCACCATAGCCCAGTAGATTTTCTGTAATGTTGGCTCACAATGGAAGCCATAGTAGACACTGGGTACGAAACTACCTGTGATAAGCGCGACGATGCCTGCGTAGTCGAGCTTTGGCCATTGCATCAGTGGATCCTCATGCACAGTCTCCAGCGACCTTCCCCTTACCTGGTTGCCCAACCTGCTGACGTGAGGAGAGTGATTCGAAATCATGTGGTATCCGGCAGAAATTCCCAGACAAATGATTGCACCGGCGAAGAAACATGAAAATGCAACGATATCGCCCGTCTTTACTGAGTAACGCTCGAAAGTATACATCGATAACGAGATGAAGAAGAAGAGAAAAGCGCCAAGAAGATGGCTGTGAATGTTTACGGATTCATTATGCAAGTAAAAGAGAGAAGCCAAGCAGCCTTTGATGTTGTAACATGCTGGTCTGTAATGGGTAAGAATGAAATGATTATCTTGCTGCCAAGGAGGTATGTCTGAGAAGTTCTGCAGATAGGGGCCTGTTGGTGGTCGGAGTCTTGATGCTCTTTCGGCTTCTTGGGTAGTCAAGAGGCTGTGAAGGGTTTCGATTGGTGCGGTTTTCGCTCTTGGTGGAATACGACGAGTTGCCATAGCTTTGGTAGTGGACCGACTTGACAAGATTGAGAAGTCTGAGCAGTGAAGTGAATGTGAAAAGTCGTCGAAGGGCTTGGCCGCTGAACGTAGTCGACGATCCCCCCAAAGACGCCGCTTTAAGGGGTCTACGGCAGGCTTAGTTCCAGCCAAATGGCAACTGCAATGGCACGAATAATCATGGCAACGTAGAGTACCCATAAGGCAGAAGGATGCTTGCCATTTTTGGGGACGAAATCGGGCTTCCAGCACTGTACGTTCTGGCGGAGAGCTATATGTGACAACGCAGTACGCCGCGCTTTCCAATACGGCCACCAGCCACGTTATGCTAGCAATCCAGAGGCTTCAGAGTTATATTGTGCAACACGTCCTAGTTGACTGCTGGTGGGAGCGAAGGATACGAAGGTGTTATCTCGTGACCTACTTTGCTAGTTTAAGACACGCCAAACTGACTACATTGACGAGGCTGAGAGGCAATGGCAGAAGTAACTTGGTGCTGTCAAGCTATGAATGACTTTGTGTTCGCTCAGGGTGTTCGATGTCCTGTCCAACGATGCACGTGGAACATCAGGCTTAGTGTCGGGATAAGTGGCAGCTGTGGACGCCAGTGCCATCGACTGAAGCACAAAACACCGTTTAGTTGAGCAAGAAATTGGGCAGTCAAGTCCATTCAAGAGTCAAAAGATTACGCAACCGCGGCTTATATTTAGCGCCGATAGGGAAGCTCTCACGCTCTTTGCTGTTACTCCATAGCGTAATTCTATGCTACGACTTTCGGGCTCCACAGCCCTCGCAACTGCCACTATTCTGATACCAAGCCTGACATCAGCCGTCATGGGACACACGTATCTTCTAAGTTGACGCGGCCTCGAATTATAACGGAAGAAGCCGTGTTGTCTTGTCGAGCCAGCCTGGCACAGACTGAATGGACTAGCCCCTTGCGTGAGGCGTTTGCTTTGTCAACCCGATTTGGTGCCTTTTGTGCTGCGGCCCCTAAGTGGCTTTCTAGTAGTCACCTTTAATCCTGTGACCAAACCCTGGGTATGCTCTAGTCCTACGCCCTCGGTGCATAGTGCGACATGATTGATCACCAGGCTCAGCAAAATTACCTACAAGCAGGACCAGTACTAGAGTGCGTCGAATTCGACAGACATAGAACCAGCGATTCCAATGAACGACCTCAATATTATTAATATCGTGATCCATAATAAATCGGTCGACAATAAACAGGGCGCAAGGTGCCGTGAGCTGACGTTAGCGTCTCCTCAAAGTTCGAGTGCATAGAGTCCTCTAGCTGCTTTCTTGGTATGGTTTAAGTCGTCTTTTAGCCAAAGATTGTGGCTTTGAGGTGTGCCCACCCCCCATAGCGATAGCGAAAAAGCATGTTGGTCCATCCATAGCTCCTGCAGGTCAAAGAGGTCTGGCGGCGCCACTTGGAGTAGGACACGCCCATGTTCTTAGGAGCCCAAGCACCTCCCTAGGCTCCTACCTTGTGAGACTGCGGCGACTGAAATACTTCAAGTTAACCTCTACATCTCCCATTACCCTCAACCCATCACCTCTTCGAAGCTTTTCAGTGCCACCAAAGATACTCAATCTTTGTCATCAGAACGTTGCTCAACGTCGACCCAAGATGGGTCCGTCTAAGCCTAAGAAAATATTTCGTTGTTGTCTTCGTCTTCGTCGCTATCGTTGGTGACAGCTGCGTCGTCTATTCCGCCAAGCTACAGATTCTGAACAGAAATAAGTGTGAACGTGAGTCGAATGACCAGCTGGCTGTGATCTTTGAACCCTGTCAGGTTTCTATTGCAGACGCGTCGACTCCCTACCGGCCTGCTCGGGAGTCTGATGATTGTATAGGCCGCGCTGTCCTTCGTTAGCGATATCGTAGTGAGCACCCTCGCTAGGCCTGTGTAAGGCTTAGCCCGATGCCCGTTCAGTACAGGACTCCTTCCACCGACTAGCCAACCCTCAGGAAAGATCCCAGTCAACGGAAGCCCATACACAGTGGCGTTTAATTCTCAGCTCACCAGCATCGCTAATGGAGGACCAATAGGCACTTACTGGAAGGTCAATGAGGATCGCGATTTTCAGGCTCAACCCGAGAATATAGCTGGGACTGGGGTCTGCGATGACCATGACAACGATCAGGTGTACCAGCTCGGTACCAGCCAGGACAGCATCGTCAAAGACCTACTTAGTAAAGGTCTTCTATTCAACACTACGCCCTTCTCTGAAGCCTCTGCGGACAACGGCTCCTTCGATCACTTTGGCCTCTTGACTGGCTCCCAAGTTGACGGGTCGCTGCAAAGGTTTGACGTTCCAGCTTGGGTCCAGCTCGAAGCTCTCTTCGACGATGCGAAAACCATGAAGAACTTCGAGTGCAATATGGATGCTCCGGCAATGGAATACGTCCTCTCGAACCTATCGAGTCAATCCACTCTTTCGGAATGTATCCTTACATTCCAAGGCAGCATGTACAATGGGACGGGTACAACGGCCACTCCCGATGTGGGCATGAGACTCGCGTGGGTCTTGAACTCGGTGGTCATGGTTGGTGCTGGAAGCAATTGCCTCCTAAGCACCGCTCCGCCTGGTAGCACGCAGCGGTGTCTCGCTCAACGAGCATACGTTCCCTACGCGATGTTGGCAACTTTCGCAATAATCACCTTCACTTTCGTCACGCCTCCTCTAGATCTGATGTTCTTGATTGTCCAATATCTCCGGTGCCCTGTGTCGAAACGGAGCAGCCTCAGCGCTACGCCCAACAGCCTTGTAGATTGGATAGCCCAAGCAGCGCGTGAAAAACTTAGCACGAATGGTAGTGCCTCTCTTGGGGAATTCAAGGCGAAACATCTGAAACAGTGGGAGTATGGACCCCATGGCGCTAGTGGTCAGCCACGGCTATCCAGAAAGGGCCACGAAAAATGCACGGGTTATGGCGCGGATCAGTCTATTGCGCTTATGGAAACAGGAAGACATGAAGGACATAGGCCTACTAGGAAGGTGGGATATGAGGTGGTGGTCGGTGAAGATTGAGCTTCCATTTTGATTATTTGTGAAGTTGGTTGCCTAGCCTCTTCCGCTGCGTGAGGAGGCATTCTGGACGCTTGATGCATCTTTCCTTTGTCATTGAGCATTACGCTCACGCTGTCGAAGCAGCGATGCGTCCGGAGCCACAATGAATGGTCTCAATGTATGGTGCGTTCGGCTTCAGCGTCAACGATAGAAGGCTCCGGTGATCCTTCGAATAGGCCAGAGCAATGTTCGACAGCGCTTTGTGGGAGGCTGATGTGATATCAAAAACTCTAGCACTCTTTCATTTCCCTTTTATTTTCCTGATCGTGACAACATTCCCCTCCAGCTGCCAACCCACATTACTCTTTCCCTCGAGCTCTTCCCACTGTTGATTAAACGCTTTTTCAAGGCTATCTTTATCCAGACTCAGATAGCTCTTGCCCACGCAGTTCATGGCATGCTTTCTCATCCGTTCGTCTCCTCGTTTCATTAGTTGCCTTTGATACTTATCTGTCACCATTTCGGTTTTCCAAAAAGTATTCCAATCACCACGTACCAGAGCCTTAAGCACAGACTCTACTTTGGCATCCTTGTAGTAATATCGATGTTTCGCCTCGTATGCAGCAGCCAAATCATTCTGCCGAATTGCCAAATCAAGTAAATAATAACCAACGAATTCCTGGTATTCGGACGCCGGTAAAGGGTTCACAGGATGGATCTTCTGCAAGAGATGCAGTAGAGCGGGTTGATAGGATTCCATTTGCATCTCCAGTATCGTAGCTCGAATAATGAAGACATACGCCCTTAGAGCGAAGTCATCCGTGCGAGCTGAAGCAACGATAGCTTCGCGAAGTTTACGCATAGCAATCAGTATTGTTGATAACTCTTCAGAGCCGCTACTAGACTTATGAAATGTCTCGTCAGGAAAGGTCCTCCATGGGGCATTGTTTTCAAAATTCGGGAATCGAGTCTCCGACGTCTCATCAAAGGAGAGGGACGCTAATGTCTCATCGATAGATTCGCTATGACCGAGCTTGTTGCCGAGATGACCATACCGATCTACGATCTTGTCATGGTACTTTTCTTGCGTTTCAAAGTCCAGTAATCTAGTGACTTCAGATCAAGCTAAGTCCGGACGGCTTTCGGGCACTGACCTGTTGTCACCTTTAGAAGGAAGACCTATTGCTTCTAAAGGGTCCCAATTTACAGCCCTTAACCTGCTTCCAGGAGGCTTGTATAGCCGTGATGTCGCTCCTGCCATGGTTCACAAAGCAATTCTACAACTGTTTCCCAGAACACAAAGCTCCAGTATATGTCTCAATTTTCTGATAGACTTCAGAACCTAGCAAGGAAGACAACAATAGGTTACAAGGACTAGAAAGAAAGAGCATCTACCCGAAGAGACGTCGAATGACCCCTAAGACTCGGCTATGCCTGCTGTTGGGGCAAGTCTAGCATGTGCGTGTGGCATAGACAAAAGTGGTCACGAGATTTGGTGCACTTTTAGAGACCCTTCTCTGAAGATTAATATCGATGACGTAAAGGCCAGCCTATCTTTATAACCGAAAGTCACGGGCTACTCGGTATCAGAGAGATCAAAAGTGGTGTTGTTGTGACCAAGAGACGGCCCCTTGCTGGAGAAGACGCTGCGGTTCAATCTCAGATAGGTCAAGGGTGTTTGCTTCATTTGGTTTAGCTTAGGGCTACGCACTACGAACTCATGCCCCGGCATTCTCTCAACAACCTCCGCATTTGTATAACCTTGACATGAATATTTCTCATTGCTGATGATCCGTTGGCACAAGAGCATCATACTCTCGTACGCGTCCTAGATTGGCAATTGTTTGACAGGATTCCCAAGAATGGCAGAAAAGCGTGTGGCCCAAATTGCAGGCCACCTATTCCCAAAGGGAATGCTAGCTGGTCAGGTAGCTATAATCACAGGCTCTGGTCAGGGCATTGGCGCAGAAGCAGCAAACATCTTTGCCAAAGAGGGTGCCAAGGTTGTAGTGCAGGACATTGATGCTGGTAATGCTCACAAATAAGCTGTTGTTCTCCACCTGACTCACTGACCATACAATCAATGCAGCCAAGGCAACTGCAGTCGCCAAAGCTATTCACGACGCAGGGGGCAAGGCAACAGCCGTGCCAGGCGACATGTTGAACGGACAATACATTGATGAATTGGTCAAGAAGGCGGCCGAATTTGGAGGGGGGAAGATCCATATCATTGTCAACAATGCAGGCTTCACATGGGATGGAGTCATTCATAAAATGACAGATAAGCAGTGGGACACAATCATTGCTCTACACAATACTGCACCCTTCAAGCTCGTGAGAGCTGCAGCGTCATATTTCAGAGTCAAGGATGGAGAGCCAAGGTGTATCATCAATATTAGCAGCACAAGCGGAGTCAACGGCAACGCGTATGTTCCAGGTCGCTGGAGCCTCAATCTGCTTCAAACAATGCTAATGCTCGAGATGATAGGGGTCAAGCCAATTATGGAATGGCAAAAGCAGGTGTGACCGGCTTCTCGAAAGTCATAGCAAAGGAATGGGGTCCTCAATTCGGCGTCCGTGCAAACACGTATGTCTCCCAAATCGATTCACATGTCTCCATTCCTTTCACAAGTTGACTAGTCAATGTTCAGTGTTGCCTTCGGCCACATCATCACCCGCCTCACAGCCGCAAAAGAAGAAGGTGCTTTCGTCACCACACCAGATGGTAGCAAGGTTGCCCTCGGTATACCTCAAGCACAGAAGCAGGCTGCAGGGACCATAGCTCATGCAGACATCCCACTGAGAAGACCGGGTACAGCAACAGAGGCGGCAAGTGTGATTTTGGCAGTCGCAAGTCCACTGTTCAGCTACGTCAATGGCAAGCGCTCGCTAGCTGCGAGTCTTCATTCCTGTGAAAGATGAAAGCTAATGGGAACAGGTCAAACTATCATGGTGACAGGGGGAAGGAACATGTAAAAAAGGGGGAAAGAAGAGGGGAAAATATCGCATGCAGTGCGGGAGCTTACAAAAGGTAATCTTGGTCAATTATACTGACGACACATGTCTTAGTACAGATAATCTCAACACCCAGGAAGAAGTTGCCCTAATAACAAATTCCGCCTTGCAAATGCAGGGTAAATCCGATGCTCCCTGCAATTTGGGGCCCCAAATCCTGATGTGACGCATTTTGAAACGTGTAGGCACGTACAAGGCAATGATTGCGGAAAATATGCAACCGCCTTCTCAGCTTTGTCATGTTGCAACAATGTCAAATTGGCGCTGACAAAATCAAAGGTGATGCAGAATGTCATCCCGAGAAATCTGGCTTACGACCGCGGCACAGCCAAAAATTGCAAATCGAAAGTGGTGGTGCTTGGGGCTGAGTTCCACAGCTGGTTATGCGAAGTGGTGGCGTAGGATCTCATCGGTGCTCACATGCGTGGTGTGCATATCCGACGGAAATCCGCAAATCCGAAGGGTACAAGGCTACATTCCTGCAAAGCCACCTCTTCAATTTCAGGGGTGGCATAACCCCTTGCCGGTCCAGCCCTATCGCCTAACACCAGAGAAATAACGAAAAATCAGGTCCTAGGGAGGGTATCTGCTTAGAGACCCCCTATATCTGGACGCTATGGATCTGGTAACAGCGTATGAGGCTTCGTTGTTGAGTGGTTGTTAATATATTACTCAATTAGTGGAGTAATTAATATTTATAGTACAAGGTGGTAGGGCTGGACCGGCAAGGGGTTATGCCACCCCCTGTGCTTGTCAAAGTACTCTCTTCATTCATGTTGCTGTCTTTCCCTAAGCTTTGCCCTAGCCCGTATCCTCCTCGGCCTCCTTTTCATGAAAATCATTCTAAGCAATGATGTTGATAGCAAAACGTCTTCCCTGCCTGATTTGGTAACAGCAGAATCAGCTTTGGGCACCAACTCTTCTGCCAGATCACAATGGATGTCAAATGGACAGACTACCGATACCCCATCTCACGTCGTTACAGATACGTTGGACGGCCCGCCGCCTTTCGATAAGAGCTCGACTCGGAGAAAATCTGTTCTGGTGGTAAGTCAATTACCAGCTTCATTCAAGGTTGCCAAGCAAACACTACAATGGCCCCTGTCCAACTACCAAATAATTGGAACAATCAAAGGGAAGAGGATATGATCGATTTGGGAGCAATAGACCCGGAGCAATACTCCACCGGAAGTCTTGTTTGCCCCAGGTACCATGACTCTAGATTAAACCGTTCATGCACCTAGGCTATTGATGACTTCGATAGATGCTTATTTTCCGGCAACGGGTAAATTTTCAACTCTACAGCTTCTGCTAATGACACCGTTGACAGCTTGCTACGAGTATGACAGCAGCTACGTCAACCTTATACTGATCTAGGAAGTCCGCGGTCGGGATCCGTCGATGAGGTGAAGTAGAATGGAGGTTCCTGTAATGAAACCTTGTTGGGCTAGCAATATATTATGCCCATGGTGCGCTAGTGTCGGAGCTTATGAATTGGTTCATATATTTTCAGGACATCAACATAACCGCCGCAGCCTTCACGAAGGCGAACTTCTTCAGCAGCAGCCAATGCTCAATCCTAATCAGATGACCTCGATCCTAACGACGAATCAAATGACAGTGTTTCCCTTCATGCAAGCCCCAGAATCACTTTCCAAGAACCGGCAATGTCTCTACCGGCAGCAATAATTGTCTCTCTGTTGATTGTCCTACAGCTTTTCAGACTGTTCTTGCTGTCGTGCTATGCTATCAGGCACCGAACCTGGACAGGTTCACTCGACAGCTTCGCTCTCTACAGGCTCGGTGCGTCAATGGCAAACGAATCACCGCAGATTCGTTCGTGGAAGCGGAAGAGCTAGCGCTGCTAGACGAGAAAGAGGGCTGGGTCGGTGACAATGATGGTATGGGAAAGGAAAGAAGACGAATATGTTGGCTATTGGTGGACAAAAAGTAGATGATGAAAGACGGTACCGTGTGATTAAAGTTGGCAGCAACCTGAGATTGCGGGCGAGTTCGGTATGGGAATTTTGCTCGTGATTGGGATCGTGCAACGAGATAGAAGACCGCTGCCGTGGGACTCCGATCAATTAACGGTCCGTCTGTCGTTAATTCCAATGGCCATGCAGCCAAAAATGATAATTTGGCGACATGTCACTGTTAAAGATTCTACGAATTTGGGGTATATCGTCAATGTAACGCCAAATGTCCTAGACCTTCATCCACAAATTCAAAACGCCCTGAAAATGGAGCCATTAGCATGGCTCTCAGAACACACTGTCCTTCCTGCCAGAATGCTCACCTTCGCATATTCAACAATCTCATCTCCCCCCAGCTTGCTCTCCCCGTACACTGTATCCCGTCAGCTTTGAGACTCATTTCTCAGATAAAGCTCGATCCTCACCTCTATCCACAAAACTAATAGGCACCTCCGCAACCTTATAGCCCATCCCCTTCGCCCTCACCATCATCTCCATCTGGAACGTATACCCCTTACTCTCCGTCTCCGCAATCACACTCTCCAACACTGCCCTTTTATACAACCGAAAACTTCCCGTCAAATCACTAACCCCAGGCCTAAGCACCGTATCCGCAAACAGATTCGCCCCCCTCGATACCAGCTTCCTCTTCAAATCCCAACCATACACGCCCCCATCACCAGCATACCGCGTGCCAGTCACGATATCGTAGTCGCCTGTTTGCTGCATCTTGATCATTTCCGCAATGAATTTGGGATGGTGCGAAAAATCGGCGTCCATGATTATGACAAAGGTGCCGGTTGCGAATTTCATTCCGTGGACGTAGGCGGTGCCGAGGCCGAGTTTTCCGGCGCGCGGCTTAAGGATGATACGGGAGGGAGTGTAGAGGTTTTGGAGTTGTTGGGCCACTTGGAGGGTGCCGTCTGGGGAGCCATCGTCGACTATTATTAGTTCCCAATCTAGGTTGCTAGAAAGAACATTAGAAAGTGGCTTCATGTGGATAATTAGCTCCAGGGTAATTGAAGGTTGGCGGAGAGTACTTTTCTCTAAACGTCCTTTCCAACAGCCAGCAGATCTGAAGGGCGACAATCAGCCTGCTGTTCTATGGAAGTAAGTGGATCAAGGAGCTCTTCATACAATGGGCAAATTCTTGCGTTCGTTGTAGGTAGGTAGAATGACCGTGTACTTCTCTTTAGAAGACATGGCTAGCGTGGGGGATGAAAGGAGTGCTTCTGGCGAATCAATGAGTGTGCTCAAAGGAATGGCTATTGTGAAGATGAATTAAGTCTGGCTTGATCGAACATTTAGCTAGCGCGGCCAAGTTCCGCCGCGGTGCCAAGAATTAACACGAAAAAGGGGCTATTACAGCCATAGTCAAATCTACGACGGGACATAATTCGATAGAGTAACATCGATGGGGTTCGGAACTGTCTCTATGCTGTAAGATATATCCTAAGTTGGTAAATAATCCCATGATAGTAGATAATAAGAATATAGTCATCGATATCCGGTATACAAGATATGTCCCTTCCTTATTATCTGATTATGACTATCTAATTCAGACCGGACCGCTATATATACTTGAGGTTTTCGAATATTGAGCTTGAATATCTCCCGGTCCATGTCTGCCAGGAGGAAAGAGGATGCCAGTTTTGCTAGCGTCCCTGGAGTATGGCCATCGACGCAATAACACCTCCTGGCTTGCCACGGCATTCGCGTTAAGAAGAAAGCCTTGATAGTCGGACCATCTCCGGATTACCACTCTCTCTGTTCTACGTGAGTGAGTAACGTTGGACTCCACGTCTGCTTCACTGGAGATGCAGAGCTTTCGAACCATGCGCAAACAGGCACTGGCGTTCCCAGTAGTGGTTGAAGGCTTTCATGTTTAGAATCACTAAAACGGATTCAGGCTTTCTAGATAGCTTTCAAGGCTATGCTCAAATATCAGTTGAAACCCTAAGTATCAGCAATTGAAGATCGACAAGCATAAGGGAGGGACATGCAATGCTTTGTAGGTTGTCAGACACGAGCTGGAACGGGGAGATTGGTGAAGGAGGAACAAAGAAACAGCTTTTCATCATTCCTATATGGGGTCGTCCATTGCGCTTGAGACCTGATCAAAATGTATTCTAACATTGAATTTGGTTCTATACTAGCTCCAGTAGCAAGAGGCTACTTCTGATGATATGTGTATTGCATGCTTTCTATGAATCACTACAAGTCCATAGGTCAGCTCAATCTCATCCCTTCATTCTCAGGATAAATGGGTGCCGTAGCGCTTCTGCAGCTGTACATCTCTTATCTGGATTCAAGTTCAGGCATCGGTCTAGCAGATCCACAAACAGGTTGAGCTCTTTCACCTCAGAATCATCCATACCCTTGACGTTGGCTGTTAGTCTCGTCTTTAGATCTCGCGTTGGCTTGGTGAGGTTTAGGATCCGGACCATATCCTAAGCGCACAAGTAAGCAATGTGGCCAAGACAAAACCTAGGTTGCAGTGGAGCTTACCTTGCCTGTCAGCTTGTCTTTCTCCACGCTTCTGAAGTTCAGCAGATCGTCGAAGTGGAAGCCAGCAAATTCTGCTTTCCGGAGAGTTTTGTGGCTGAATTTGCCTCGACACTCCATAATCGCTCGTAGCATTTGGTTATTGCTTCGGCCAGTGAACAAGATTTTTCCCGTGTACAGCTCAAAAAGTGTGCATCCAATGGACCAGATGTCAATGCCAAAATCGTAAGGCATTCCAAGAACTGGGATCGGCGTCAGCATTCTGGTATCGGTATGTAGAGAGTAAAAACGACTGACTGATTTCTGGGGCTCTGTAGAACCGACTAACAAGATACTGCGTGATTTCGTTCTCGGACGCATCAGACGCAGAACCGAGATCACAGATCTTGAGTACATTGCGAGATTCATTGACCTTTTCTGATTAGCCCTGGCGAATGAAGCGACGATTGCTTGGCTACTTACAAGGATGTTGTCTGGCTTGATGTCCGCGTGAAGAACGTTGCATTTTCGCAGTAGACTCAAACCCAAGAACATCTGCTGGGCATACGCTCTTACTGCCTTTAGGTTGATACCTACATCTCTCCCGAACTTCTTAAGCACTTCGCGTAGGTTAATACTAAGACTAATTAGCATATTCTTGTCAGCTTGAACTCTGTGCTCACCTCAAGTTCTCAAAGACCATACACAGATGGCCCTTGTGTCCAAAGTATCGTTCGAGTCTTATCATGTGTTTCTTGTCTTCGGGGTCAGCGAGTGACAGCTTCTCGAGGATTTCGATCTCCTTGAGCCCAGCCTTCATCCTATGATTCATCAGCTCTACCCATAGATCGAAAAACGGGACGGTCTTACATCGTCTCATTGTTTCTAATTAGCTTTATAGCTACCAGACATTTGGTCTCTTGGTCCACTGCGCGTACTACTCCTGAGAACATGCCCTTACCAAGATTTGATTGGACTTGGTACCGCTTGTCAAGCAATTCCCCGAGTATAACTTTATAATAGCCTTCTGGGTCATCCCAGTCATCGAGCATACCAGCTTCAATTGTTTTGGCTTGGGGGATTGGCACAGCTTTCGCAACTTCTTGTTCAGACCGCTCGGCTACAGGAGACCCATCGGCGAACATATCAAATTCGTCATTCTCAGCAAACATGTCAACCCCTCCTTCTGCTTTCTTTTCGACGGGTTCGTTGTCGGAGGCTACTGGAAGAAGTACATCTTGCTTGACAGTGGCATTTACATCGTATGACCCAGACGACACTTCGTCCTTTCGCTGGTGATGATCATGGCGGATCTTATCCTCTTGCATATCCATCGTAGGATCGTAGTCAGCAGCTGAAGGCTCATCTTCTTGCATTGGCTCGTTCGTAGCAGTTTTATCATTAGCGAGGTCCGCATCCTTCAGAACTACAAAGTCACTCGGCGACTCTCGTCCCAGCGTGTCTTTCGGAGTCGGGCAAGGACTCTGCTGAGGAGAACCTAGAATACAATCGCTCAGTACGCGTCTAGGGTAGGAGTATGACGCTTACCTGGAATCTGGTGTTCCTCCTCTTTTCCTTCGAGCCTTGGCGTCGATGGTGCCGAATTGCTGTCTAATACCAAAGCCTGTACCAGCATAGGCGTAGCCTGACCTCTGTGCTTGGCTTTGATAGCTTCACGCTTTTTGCGACGCTCTTCGATCAGTGTAGCTTCATCGACTGGCCGCGTGTCCGAAGGTACTTGGCCCGTGCTATCTGCAGCTGGAGGTGCAGTGCTACTGTCCTGAGTGTTAGTAAAATGAGAGTGGAGGAGTATGAGGACGTACTTAGCTAGATCTCGGTTCGACCGTCCAGAAGAATCGTCGACATTCTGTGTCTGATGGTTTTGAGATTCAGCGTCTTGCATCATTTGTGCAGCAGCAACTGAGGAACAACCCCGATCGCGCACTGACTGTTCTGTAGAAAGCTTGCTCCTGCTTTCTTTGTAGCCTCTGTCACCTCGCCTGCTGCGATTGTCCTTATCCTCTCTACCATCTCTGTTTTGGCCTGTCAACCGCTCGCGTTCTTGCCGAATTCCCTTCATGTGAGGAGGAGATCGGCTCCTTGTCCTATGCCTTGTGTCTCGCATTCGCTCGATCGGATCTTGATCCACATGGCGGTGACTCCGATCTGCAGACCGCCCTACTTCACTGTGATAGTCACGAGCCCTAAGTCTTTCACCAGCTGGATAATCCTCGTATCGGACTTTGAAACGACGTGGATCATTCCGAGTCCGGTCGTAGTGGTCGTCATCAAGGGAGCGCTTCGCCCCGCGAGATTCGCGATAAGGGGACCGCGATTCGGTACGAGACTTGTGACGTCTAGGAGATCTGGAACGAGAGGGGCTGCGAGAGACTGATGCAGTATTTCTGGATGGACGGTCAACGTTGGTGCCTTTGTTTGAAGCGGGCGCTGTAGTTGCCTTGTCTGAGTCTGACTCGACTATCTCGCCCTCAGATGGTGATGAGGAGGGAGAGACCATTTCGAAGGAACGAAAGATGGCACTGGCTGGGACCTAGTCTGTATGTCGCGATTGAACGTGAGTTAGCCACTGGTGTTCAAGTTTGGTAAGGCTTGGTAAGAAGCCGAACCAGTGTGTAGGTGCGTAGTCCTCCCGAATTCAGCCACAATGGAGAATTGTCCTTGAGCCTTTTCTGATTAAAGATATCGTTGCAAGCTCTCCACAAAGTGACAAGAATGAAAAGAATAATTCGTCCACCGGACGGAAAATCTTCGAACGACGGTCTTTCGCACTAGCGCGGGGCAGGGTAAATCCTTCCCGCAACTGTTCAACATTATTACACTCATCACGCTCTTACATCTCGAGACACTCCCTAATCCTACTTTTGGTCACTCCACTACACCTCACATACCGGACCTCTAGCTAGCATGGGTGGAAACAGCAGAGAAGGTACGTTCAGCCGCTTCTGTCAACAGCTCTTCTCGACTGAAGTCTCCAATCACCAGGCGGCAAAGCCAAGCCTCTCAAAGCACCCAAGAAAGAAAAGAAGGAGATGGACGAAGACGAGATAGCTTACCGGGAGAAGCAGAAGGCTGGTGCGTATCTTGGTCTCCGTGTACATCCTGCATAATTGATCAGTACTTTTCAGATGCGAAAGCCAACAAAGAGATGGCGGAGAAGGCGAAAGGGAAAGGACCTCTCAATGCGGGACAACAGGGCATTAAGAAGTCTGGGAAGAAGTAGGACATGGAATCGGTGTTCAGAGCGTAGGCGTAACGGCGAAAGTGCAAGCCAAGCGGAAATAGCATGGTCTCATGACGAAGATACCCACCTTGATGGTCTACGAAAAAAGGCTCAGTGCTGACGACCAAGGAGAGTCACTTGCAAAAATATTCAAAGATTGAATGCGAAGTTATGTGAATATGAAGCTATTGTACAAAAGTAGCCGTCCAGGTCTGGGGCAAATGCAAGCCTCTAAGGCGCCCACGACCAGTTCCATGGCGAGCATGGCTCTGCTCATATAGACCAATTTCAGAGACGTTTCGATGTGTCGTCTGAAATGATGCCGCTAATCACGAGAAATGGACGCTTCAACGTAAACGCAGTATCACATTAGCTGGTCACTCTTCTAACCCATATGCTTGTTGGCTCATACTGTCCAAACTCATCTTCTCGCTTCTTCGCTCGATGCAGCTTGATGCCCGTCTCATGCTCATCCTTGTTAACTTCCGCCAGCTCCTTGTTCAAGCCTTCAACAGTCCTCTTGATTTCCTTCCTGGATGCCAGATCATACGCGATGGAGCTTGGCTGCACGACATGCGTAAGCTCATGTATTACAGTGTGTAAATTGTTTCTTCGACGACGTAGATTGTCCAGCTTGGCTTCAAGGCTTGCAACGCGAGAGACGGCTTGCTTTTCTGGTGGGGATTTTGGCAGCGACTTTCTCTTGGTCTCGATGGATTGAGGTGGGTAATTGACCTCTGATGGCGTCGGTTTACAAGCAGGCGTTCTTGAATTGGGCAGCCCTGCTGGTGGGACTGGTCGTTTCCTATTGAGGATCGAATCAGGTATACTGGAGATACTGGACATTGCAGGCGAGTACGACCCCATCTCGGGAGTTGCCGGTGGGCTGTCATGTACGGTGGTAGCATAAGTTGTCGTACTGAAACGACTCGGTAGTCTATCTTGAAGATTCGTGTGTTGCAAGTCAGCATGGAAGCTGCTCTCGATCTGACCTGGATCGTCTTCTTCCTCCGAATCTCTCGAGATATTCCTGAGCGAAGCTTGCGAGCGATTCTTCCCCACATCTTGCATGTGTGGGCTGTCGTTATTCGCTGTATCAATCTTGGGGACGGCTGGTAAGTCTTTTGTTCGCCGCGTTGCGGCTTGATCACGGTCAATAGCCGCTCCTTCCACAATACTACCTTGAGGCATGTCCGGTGAGACTTGGGGTTGTCGATCTTTCATCTCCTCGTTGCTAGGGTTGCGTGCAAAAGGGGATCTCCTATCTTCTGGCGTCAATTGCGGGTCTTGAAGATCTGCAATTTGATGATTTGACGATCGTTGGTACGATGGTGGATTCAGAGTCCGTGAAGAATCCTCGCCGTTAGTATATGGGAAGCTACTAGGTTGATCGAGCTCATGATCACCAAGCATGATCGAGGGTTGACTTGGCTGGAGTACTTCATTCTGAACCGAAGGTTGTGGCGTCGGTGACAGAGCTCGAGCTCTGGCTCTTGCTTCTCTTACCCTTTCCGCTTCCTTCTCCTTCTCCATTTCTTGTTCTCTCTCTCTTTGTTCTTGCTCGTATTTCTCCCTTCCAGCAGGGAAAGTAGGAGCCTTGCCTGGGGGAAGAGGCTTGTCAAGCATCGGCTTCACTATCGCGTGGCGTCCACCAGCACCTTTCCAATCCGGTCGTATTATGGGTGGGCTATTCTGGTCTCTGCTTGCAACTCTCTTTCGACCTATTGGGATTGTTCCCCCACTAATGTGTGTGGAGGTACCAAGGCCTTCACCATATAGCCTGTCAGGTGTTGGATCTGCAGTCAACTTTACGGCACTGGGAGTGGTGGAGGGAGGTTTGCCCTTCTCACTCGTCGTAGGCTCTCCAGAATAGACGTCCCAATGGGTCAAACATGACCCTTTATCTTTCGCTTCAAGACTTGGCCGATTCCAGAATTTTCGAGTCTTCTTGGCAATGGGTATGTTACTATTGAACCTCCCTGATCCAAGCCCTTGCGAGCGGCCCACCGACGGACTCGGGGAGTCTGAGATTGGTGAAATATCCGGACTGTCTCTTCTGCTCCTTGTCTTTTCGCCATCATCCGTACTTGGAGATTTGGGGGGCGAGACGTAGTACGGGTAAAGGGAGGAAGATCTGGGAGGTAGAGCGTTCTGTGGAGTGGTGGTGGTGTTCATTTCAGGGGAAGGTTGCGAGTAGATTGAAGAAGCCGTGGGAACTTGAGATATAGGTCGATCCTGAGTCATACCAGAGATTTGCAACGAGTTGCTTCTCAATGTTAGCTGTGGATGCACAAGGCTGTTGTTTAGACATACAAAGGTAGAGCTGGTAGGCCCTTAAGCACGTCACTTGTCCGCTTTCTCCCAAAAGCGGGTCTCGCGCTTATGCTGTATGCACCGTTGTTGATATTTGTCGCGTTCTGCAGTATCTTGTCGTCGACGTTGGTTTCGATCAATGTTGGGCTTCCGAATGTTAGTGGTCTCTCAGGCTGTCGGTCCTTAGTGTTGATACGCTTCCACATGATCTTCCTACTTGCTACCGGAGAAAGTAAGTTTCTTGGGAAAGGCGGGTCCTGGGCAGTTTCGAGGTAGTAGTGTGCAATTACTCGTTCCTTGTGCGGCAGAGCTCCGGCTGAAACATTCGTTGATTACTTTGATCACTTGAGACATTGGCTGTATTTAAATACAAAGAAGTGTCATCATGGACTGTGAGTGAACAAAGAGAGACAGATATCATCTACGGCGGTCAAATTATGCATATCCATGAGGAATTCGTTGAAAGTAAAGTTCTTTCAATTCTAAACAATGTCTTTGTGAATCAACAGCAATCGCGAATTTTTGATCCGCTTTGTGAAACACTGCAGGTAACCCATGGTTGCCCTCGTGAAGACCCCACTTATATATTCGGTGATTGGGCCGGCCGCGCTACTAAAAACAGATAGGATCCCAAAGCTTTGAACTATCACCACTGCTTCTACACAAAACAAAACAATCGATACTCACGAGTCTCTTTCATAGCGCTTGCTAACGTCATGTCCGACAGTGAGTACTCAAGAATTGTTATGATTCTGGCGGGTACTCATATAATGTCGCAGAGCAGTATTCCGCCGAAACATCGGCTCCTTCAGCAACCCAAGCGTGAGCCATCTTCACGAGTTGCTCTCAGGTGATCGAGGCTAACATTCGGAGTCAGTGCTTCGATCGTATCACCGATAAATCTCATCCTCTTCTCTCTACTCATTATTCTCGCCTACCTCCGTCTTCGAAGCAGCCCACCAGCAAGTCTTCCCAAAGGCCCTGCACCTATCGTTTTTCGTACGATACTCACTACAACACACGAAACTAACAACAAGGCTGATTGATGACTCAGGCACATTCACACCCCCAACCCTGAAGCCCTATAATGGCGAGAACAACATGCCTGTTTATCTGGCAGTACGTGGCAGGGTCTTTGATGTAACGCCTGGGAGGAATTTCTACGGCCCAGGCGGACCTTATGAGAACTTTGCTGGAAGAGATGCGAGCAGAGGTCTTGCATCTGGCAGCTTTGATGAGGATATGTTGACCAAAGACCTACATGGGCCACTTGATAAATTGGAGGGATTGGGACCGGATGAAATGGAGGCGCTGCAGGGCTGGGAAGAACGCTTCTCAGAGAAGTATCTGGTCGTAGGGAAGTTAGTCCCAGTGTCGGAAGGCCCAAAAGAGGGATCTCAGTCTTGACACATAAATTAATGGACTGTGTCATAATCGCATGCGAAATCTTAATCTTCTTGGATTGACAACATCAGAATATTTAGTGTCACGGCCGCAGCCGGATGCGCCTGGCTATTGGCTGTAAGGTCGTAGATTTCAAGTTCGTAGACGCAAGGCATTCATATATATATCAATCTGCTGGATTGAGGCTCAAAGTTCATGAATGCGGAGAAGAAATGCGGCAAGGATCCGCCGACGAACGACAGGGGCTGTCAGGGTTCAAGAGCTAAACATCTAAACTCCTGCGTTTCTTTGTACTCATCTACGAAATGATCGGTACATGATAACACAGTCGAGAACTCGAACTGACTGGCTTTGTTGCTCTAAGTTTTTCCCTTGACTCTCCAATCACGAGCCTGGAACGACATTGTCGAAAACCATGCGATTACGACGACTTCCGCGTCAAAGCCCATAGCACTTGCTCGTGGGCTTGAGCCCAACGACTGCTCCTCATGGTGGACGAGAAGCCGAACAAATACGAGCAGCATGACTCCCTCCCTATACCGACCTACGATGAAGCCATATCCTCTCGACCCTCTTCCTCCCAATCCTTCCTAGGCCCAAGCGAGATAAGTCATGATGCTGAGAGGCAAGGTCTGCTGGGGCGCAGAGAGACCCAGCGTGATGGGTACCAAGTGCCTACCGTGGAGTCGGCAAGGTCGAGTCTGGACCCTTTACCGTCCTTGGGGGAGAATTCGTCACGAGGCTCTACAGAAGAATTACGCCGTGAGATCATGCAGATGGAGGTTCTTGAGCCTGGCGCCGATGGGAATTTAGGAGGATTTGCACTCCGAGGGAATCGCTTCTCAAAACACATTACGAGTCTCACCCACAGCCTATCCTTCATAAATCTCCCTTTCCGGCAATGGCTACCCTCACGAGAATATCTTATTGCCAAGATGCCCAGAGTACTCCAGGATATCAGACCCAATTGGATCATGGCAGGGCGCTTTTTTGCGCTGATCCTCGTGCTGTTCCTTGCATACCTCCTCTTCTTATCCGACATCTTCACGGTGAATCGACGGCAGGGCGCCGCTGCAACGTACTATCCAGATAGTATAAGAAGCTTTGTGCGGAACAACATCAACGAGACTTACATTCGGGATCATGCCGAATATTTGACATCTTTCCCTCACATTGCCGGCACCGAAGGAAGCTTCTTACTTGCTGAATATGTGCGAAACCTATTCCTAGACAGTCAATTGGAGGATGTGGGCTTGGAGCAGTTCGATGTGTATCTCAATTATCCCAAAGAGGGAGGGAGGAAAGTGGCTATTGTTGAACCCCAAGAGCTTGCGTGGGAAGCCATGATTGAAGAGAAGCTGGCATACCCCGATGGTCGCGAACAGACTTCCGTCTTCCATGGCCATTCTAAATCTGGAACTGCGAAAGGCCCATTGATCTACGCGAATTACGGCTCGAGGGAGGACTTCAAATATCTCAAAGATGCAGGGGTTCGATTGGACGGCTCGATCGCGCTCGTACGGTACTATGGCACTCAAGGAGATCGAGCTCTGAAGGTCAAGGCCGCAGAACTTGCAGGGGCAGTTGGTTGCATCATCTACAGTGACCCAGCCGAAGATGGCTTTATGAAGGGCGATCCATACCCTACCGGACGCTACATGCCAAGTGATGGGGTACAGCGGGGAGCCGTTTCCCTCATGTCTTGGGTCGTGGGCGATGTCCTAAGCAGCGGCTTTGCGTCTCTTCCAGGAGAGCCGAGAAGAGACTCAAAGGAGAATAATGCAGGGCTGAACAATATCCCCTCAATCCCACTGGCGTGGAGAGATGCACAGAAGCTCTTACAAGCATTGAAAGGCCGTGGAGTAGAGCTCGATGGAGGTTCTGGCTGGATTGGAGGGGTTCCCGGTGTAAATCAATGGTGGACTGGTGACGCTTCTTCACCCACGGTTCTACTCCAAAACGAACAAGAAGAAATCGAGAGGCGGCCAATCTACAATGTCCTAGGCAGAATCACCGGTGTTGAGCAACCCGAGAAGTCCATCATCGTTGGCAATCATCGAGACGCCTGGTGCTTTGGCGCAAGTGACCCGGGAAGTGGGACTGCTGTCCTCCTCGAGGTTGTTAGGATCTTCGGTGAGCTTCAAAAGAAGGGGTGGAGGCCGCTCAGAACCATCGAGTTTGCTTCTTGGGATGGAGAAGAGTATAATTTGATCGGATCTACAGAGCATGTTGAGGCTAGAACGAATCATCTACGCGCCAATGGAGTCGCCTATTTGAATGTTGACGTTGCGGTCACTGGGAGCGATTTTGTAGCATCAGCCTCGCCAGTCCTTCAGACTGCCCTACTGCGCGTGCTAGAGAGAGTCGTCGACCCTATCAGCAACAAGACTCTACGCGCTGTCTGGGCCGAAAAGGGTAGCACTGTCACGGGCCTCGGTGCTGGTAGCGATTACGTTGCCTTTCAGGATATGGCCGGGACATCATCGCTCGATATGAGTTTCACTGGGGCCCCGTACCCCTATCACAGCTGTTACGACAACTTTGACTGGATGGATAAGTTTGGAGACCCGGGGTTCCAGTACCATAAGACCCTAGCACAGGTCTGGGCGCTTCTCATACTTGAGTTGTCGGATCGAGAGCTCCTCACCTTCGATTTCGAGGTCTACGCAAATGCCGTGAAGGGCTACGTAGACGACCTGGAGGCCCATGCAAAGAAGAACGGAGCAGACAGGAACAACTTTGACCTAACCGCATTACATGGTGCTTCTGACGAGTTTATCAGGAATGCGATGCAATTTCACGCATGGGACAAAGCGTGGGAGGAAGAAATCGGACAAGGTGGTTTTGAAAGTAATGTCTATGCTATAAAAAGAATAAGCCACAACACTCGAAAGATGAATTTTGAAACTAATCTGCTGGACATCGATGGAGGTGTAAGTCCAACTTCTTCCCATCCCACACACAAATATGGGATCTGACCAGGAGTGATATAGTTGGCTGGACGTGAACAATTCAAGCACGTCTTGTTTGCTCCACAGGCCTGGAGTGGGTATGACGAGGCCTATATAGCTGGCGTAAGGGATGCCATTGATGATGGAAACTTCACCCTGGCACAGGAGCAGGTGGAGAAGGTGGCGGGCATTTTGTCCTATGCTAGTCGGAAGCTGAATTATTAGCGGGCGTTGCATATCGTATCTATGGCCCCTGAGAATATCAATCTTCGTGGAAGAATATGTCACAGTACTAGGTATCGTGGCACTGGCTGCTGGGCGGAGTCGATAGGGAAGATGCATGGGACCATAGCAAGAGAAGCGTGGCAATGGATGCATCGCTGTGCTTCCTCGACTGGCTTCAGGTACGATAAGATGTCATAATCTGTAGAAATTCACAGCCTTCTCGTGGTCCATCTGTTATGGTGCAATGCCTTGATGCGGACGAGGGAGTACCTCTGGAGATGCTTCATTACAAGGGAGGATTCGCTCGAATCTACAAGCACGCGGTCCCCAAAGTCATATCCCTAGCTCATTTCCTCGTGAGGACTGCATGCATTTCTTGCACCCGGCTCACGGCACGCCTAAGGATCTATGCCAAGCCATGTGCTGGCCTGATTCTGTGTCTTGGAAGTTGTGGCAGCAGCAGCAACTTGCAGAGGCGATCCAGACCATGTCAGCTCCTGCCGTGCGTCACAAGGCCGAAAAACCCCTAAAATCCTTCATGCAGGCTGTTGTAGACTCTCAAACAAACGGGGTCCAGTCAGATCCCAAGCAAGCAACAGGCAGTGAGCGGCGCCGTCGATAACCGTGTGACTGCGTATTGGCGGCAACTATCTGTTTGTGTGGTACCAGGTACGTAGTAGTAGAATATAGCATTGGAACCAAGGCTGCACGCAGACATCAGCAAGGATTACGATCCCAGCGCTGACTGGACCAACATAATCGCTCAATGCGGCCGATTACGAGGCCTACCCTACTCGCACGACTTTCTTCAAATGTATGGTCGGTAGTAGCGCGGTCTCAGCTGCAAGTAATTGGCGTGCGACGAGTTGTGGTCATCACTCGGCCCTATGCGCCCGTCGGTTCAACGGTTTGAGATGATGGGATGTTTGACATCACAGGAAAGCATGTAAGGTGGGGTCTTTTTGGGAAGGAGGAGTGGGGTAAGGTACGTGGCCTTGTGGCAAAGGTATCATCCCTACATCATACATGCGGACTCATGTGGGATATATGTGGGTGGGCATGAAACATCGCCGATGGGTAACGGGAAACGATCTTGATTTGCTTTTCCAGCAGGCGCGCGAGTAGCAGCTGGTGATCCGAACGCTTGGTTTGGGATCTCTGTACACACTCAGCTACTCTATGCACGATCTGTGTATCAGGTCGAGGTCGATATCTGCACACCCCACATAGTGGGTAACAGGCTTAAAGCAAACACATGACAGATCCCTTTTTTGGGATTGCGTTGTTTGTGCGTTGTATGGGCGATCAAAGCGCCTGGTCGATGCATGTCAGACGGAGTGCGAAGAAGGCCAGCCATTCACAATCATTGCGGACGTCACTTGGATGTAGGGTGCGTTATCATGAGACTTTTAATGCGTAGGGTAGGGTGATTTGGTGGGTAAGCCCGTAAGGATTGGGTTGATGCACGTTGCCCAGTCGTCATGCACGAGAAATGTGAGGCGGCCAATTAGATCGCCGCCCGTTTTGGGAGGAGAGAAGGATGGAGCTGTACTCGGGTTCGAAGAGAACTGAAGCTTGCTTTGTTGTATCATGATTGCAGTGCTGATCACCAAGCTCAGACTCTACTTTACGCCAGTTCCGAGCCTCTGTGCTACGGGTTTTCTTTTGTGGCAGAGATTCGGCCGAACCACGGAATGACATGATAGCTGAGGATGATACCGTTGCTGCTTGAAACGAGGGCATGTTTGAAAGGAAAGCGAGACGCTCAGTGTCACCAAGATTCAGTGTGTTGCAAGCCAGACCCGTCGCCAGGCTGTTTGCATCTATATTCGTAGCTTCTATGTACATACATTTTTGGCGTATCAACATGTTTGCAATTATGCTTGCGCCCTGTGGCAATGTGTGAAGAGAATGGAAAGCCCTTGGGAGCCGGGGGCCCTGGCCATTGGTTGGAGGAAGCTCGGAATGAGGATGGAGTCCATTTCTCCTCATCCCATGGCCGTGTTGTTGCGAGTCGCCCAGGGCTAGATTAAAACAAATAAATCTCCTTGTCAGCAGTCCTCCTCAGCCGGAAGAGTGGCTGAGTCCGCTATCGTCTAGTACTTCTGGCAATCAAGTAGCCTCCCATATATTCGTCCTGATTGAGAAACACCTTGGGTATTGGATATAGCAAGTTCAGGAATCCGCCGTGCCCTAGTAAAACGCCTTGCTGCTTTCTGCAGATTATCAAATATCCTCCCACAAATTCAGCGCTCCTTGTCTAAAACCTTTTGCGAAAATAGTAATACATAAATTGAAGCCACATGACTATCGTAATCATCATCGTGCAGAGGTAAAGTGCGATCCATCCAAAGTGTGGTAGTTCGTTCGGAAGGGTCCAGATGGTACTATAGATTGTAATTCAAATATGGCCTTTAGTACACCTGGACAGATGCCATGACGGTCTCAGGTATCCAAGGCGCGGAGACTAGGTCCATTGGACGGCACGGTCCATAGATATGTTGTGTTGGTTGAGGTGCGTTGTAGGCTGGTATAGGTGTAGGTTGAGGGGCGACGTATCTAGGTGCTGTGTAGGTAGCCTCCTGGAATTTTGGCACTTCTTCGTAACTTCCACAAGAGGACATGGACGAAGAGGAGCCAGCCGAGAAGGAGGAGCCAGCGTCGGATACGGAGGATCCCCTGGAAGATGTCGAATTTTGTGTAAAGACGGGGTGTGTGTATGGTGGTGAAGCTGGAGGGGTGACCACCGAGGGATATTGCTCGAACGGGTGGAAGGATTCGGGGGTAGCCGGGACAATGGGCTCTGGAGCATATGCTGGCTCAGGTGGTCGTGTTGCTGGAAGGGATCCTGTAGAGCGAGTCGTGAACCTGGGACATCCGAGGATCAAGTTCCTGAGTTCAGGGATTTGGATTCTCTTCCGTGCATCACTCTCGAAAATGCGACTTAGAATGAAATCAAGCTCCACTGACAATGGCAGAATCGATCTTAAGAAGTTAGGGTTGTTGCGGTAAGCTCTGAAGGTAGAGTCTTCCATTGAGGCCCGTTTCCAGGGATTCCGTCCACAGGTCAGGTTCACAAGTATTATACCCAAGCTCCAAACATCATTAGGTCCTGATGCGTAGCAAGATGAAAGTGATGGGGTCTCCTGGCATTCTGAGGGCGGATGATTAGTCGGGGAACGGGAGGTGGGAGAGCAAAGCAACCTACCAGGTGACATGTAGAAGGTAGAACCGCATCCGAAGTCGTCTGTGAAGAATTCTCTCGTGGCAAGTCCAAAGTCGGCAAGCTTGACTGTTAGACCACCATCGCACACTAGCACATTCTCTGGCTTCAGGTCTCTATGGTAGATCCCAATGGAATGGCAGAAGTCGACGGCATCCAAAATTTGCAAGAACGCATGCTTGGCCATGAAATCGTTCCCGAGGTAGTGGCCCTTTTCCGTAATACTCGAGAAAAGGTCTCCTTCAGGGCAGAATTCGAGTACAACGAATGTGCACTCAGGTGAATCCATTATCTGAACCAGGGAGACCACATTGGGATGATGGCTGGCTTCATGATGGAGCTGGATTTCCCGTTGCTGGAAAGCACGCTGTCTTGAATCCAAACCAATCTTACTCAAGGCCTTCACAGCATATGGCACATTCGTATGTATGTCGACCGCTGTATAAACTACCCCGTAGGCACCGACACCCAGTATACCCGTCAATTCCAGCCGGTTGGCTAGTACATGGCCAAGGCGATCTTCTGGACAAAGGGATCCATTGAGTCGTGGTGATGGAGGAGGCGTTGGAAGCATAGTGGGAGTCTCAAGTCGAAAGTCGAAAACAAAAGGAAAAACAAAGGTCAACGGCAATCCAGCTTTCCCAGAGATGCCAAAGGTCCTAACAGTCTTTCCTAACAACAGTCCTCGAGGCTCATCAATCGCACAGGTCCTTCCGCAGGGTTTCTAATCTCGCACAGCAAGTAGAAGCCTCGTGGTAAGGAGTGTCGTGAGGTGGTGAAGGAAGATGGGGCGGAAAGGCGAGGCGAAGAGCGAGGTGAATGAGATGTAGATCAAAATTCGGAGGTGTGAGCCCCACCTATATTAAAAGGAGAAGATAAAAGGCGAAAGAAGGGTGAAAGTCAGGGTGAAGTCAGGGTGGTTGGTAGGCGTCGTAGCAGCCGAGTGGGGAGGTGACATTGATTATGTTTTTTCCTATGCATAGCCTAGCCTTAACGCCTGCGAGCATTGGGACAAGGATGATTCACACAACCTTGTCGCAGGGAGAGCGCCTTAGCAGACTAGGGCGTGACAGGTGCAAGCGAAAGGAAAGGCGAGGCTAGGATGAGGGCAGATCTAAGACGAATGAAGGTAATGATTTGCGGAGCTGCATGACAAAATTGGGAGAAGTCTTGGAGAGTCTTGGAGAGTTTTGCGGCTAAGTACAGAGGATGTGGAAGCGCAGGAAGAGGCGTGGCAGGCCAAGCATGGGGGTGGCAGGGAGTGGTACACGAAAGCCTCGTTTTTTCTAGCCACTCGTATCACGCAGGCGTACCGCCCCGATGCTAAACAGAATAAACACTGTGCATTGGCTGGAGTGTATCTGCCTGCAGGAAAGTGTCTAACAATATGCAGTAAGGAGTGCGAGTGGCGGCGCGAAACCAGTGATAATCCTTCGCTTTTCGGGCCTTTTGTTGGGGTTGGAGCTTCACGTATTGGGGCTTGGAGGGTGATGTGGTGTAGGTGTGGCAAAGAGGATCCTATATCCTTGCCCTGCAAGCAGTGCAAAGGCAAGGGAGGCAGGCCGATATCCGACCAACTTTAAGCAGCAACGGATTCATGCATGAAGCCTTGTGGCATCACCTGATTCGCGCAGCACCTGCTTACGTGGACAGTTCCCGAGCATCGCGATCACATGAACATCCTTTCGCGTAAATGCAATCGCCCTGACACCTGGAATATTGCGACATAGTCATCCACGGAGGGATTTTGCTCTAACGACAGGGGATGGAAAGTGGAATCCCTCACCAAACGGTTTCGTGGTAGACACTTTGCCTGGCTCCCCGCACAAGTATTGTTAAAAATGGCGGGACATAGCGTCATCGAGGTTGTTGGCTTGTTGATTGTTTATTCTGTTCACTATACCTAATGAGGACTACTACCGTCACCGAGGGTCGTTGTTGTTACGGCCAAAAGTTAATGCTTTTGGCGCCAAATTCTATGTATTGTGGTAAGTAGCAGAAGCCTATCAGATTTTCATTCGTTGACCTTACCTTGACGATAAGAGTCGAGGACGAATTTCTATCAAGCCACGCTGCAGAGGCTTCAAGCCCTTGACAGCACTTCCCCAACAGCCCCTCCACCTGCTCGACTTGAGACTCACGGCTCGAATAAAGATGGCTGATGGGGTGTTATCTTGGCATGGGGAGATGGATCTGGCTGTCAATGGTAATTGCTAGTTGGGAATCCACCAAGCCAGCCAGCAGTGATCACATGTCCATCGCTCCCCAGCCAACGATCGTCGAGGATCAACCTTATTGTTATCCTTTGGGGAATGTGGGAAATGTTCCAGAAGAAAAAGCCGGTGAAGTATTGTTTGCGCTCGGCCATGCTGATTGGGTCAATCATATTCCAAGACTTCCAAGTTCGGAGATTTACACTTCCCGTTTGTTAACGGGGCTACCTTGAGGGCGATCATATCAAGAGAAATAGCGTGATGCACTCTGCATGGACAAATCAAAGCGCACCAGAGACTCCTCACTCTTACTCCGCACGGACCATCCGGTACGCTTTTGCCGTGTGTGGCCGTGGCTTTGTGTGCGTTTAGAGAATGGGGCTAAACCAGAAGTAAAATAGATTGGTCTGGGCTTATCGATCGTCCCCATGATTGGTGACTGGTGATTGGTGGAGTCGGAAGTGGAGTCGGTTAGCTGCGGCATTTTCAAGTTCTCTATATCGTGGATCGCCGATCGGAGCTGAGACCTTGGCCTCGGACTACCGACTAAGCCCGAGCACCACCAGCCACGAACCTAATGCCGAGTGCTAAGCAATTTTAGTTGGTTCGGGAAATTCCATCGAACATCCACAGTGGCATCCGGTGACTTTTCGTGGCGTCTACTACAGAGTACGTACAAGTTGGCAGCTTCCGTTATCCAAGGCTTGGCAAAGAGACCAGACTTTGTGCAAGTACGGAGTAATTGCAAATAATCATCCTCTTTAGCCGTCTCAGTGTAGTGCTTGTCTTCAACCACAACTGCGAGTAATCTTCGTAAAGACAAGACTCCTTTCAGGACAGCCAGGCATTCAATACTTGCTTTGTGTACGGAGTAAATGCAGATCGTACAATTGTTTTGAATGCTAGCCTGCCTCTTAAGAAAAGGTTACCTACACATGAGTGCACTAAGATCTGCAACAAGCTAAGAAGAAGCACAAAAAGGTTGCATCTTGAACTCTTTGACCAGACTTGAAGTTCGATCGTCAATTGTACCAAAGAACTGCAAGCTTCCCGTAGACCGGCTTACCAAGGTCGAAGACGTCTCCTGACGTTTGAAGGAATCCTGAAAGGTCTCTCAGAAGCCACATCTTCTCCCGTCTCCTTACAAACCCTTACCTTATCTTTTCATACTACATTTTCCAGCCTCAAAGTTCGTACTCCTCCACCTACTCCACCTCCCCTGTATGATAGCAACACCCAAAGCAACACCGAAAGCACAACCTACATCATGTGTTTCGGTTCCAAGTCTGCGTCCAGCACCGCCTCCACTTCCTCCGAGCCAAGCATCAAGCCTGTGGAAGTGAAGGAGAAGAAGCGTCAGCTGTCTAGAGAAGAGAAGGATAAGATCAAGATGGAGAAAGGTTTCGCGGCGATGGCGCAAGGCAACGCGGCAATGGCGGCGAAACGCTGCTGCTGAGTGACTGTCGATGAGTCAATCTGGTCGTGCATTGGTTCTGGGACATGAGTGGGTCATGCTCGAACTATGGAGTACATACAACGTCAACCTTGATCGTGCCACGTTTCCGCACTATACTTACTCGGGTCGATGAAGTCCAACGGCGAGCATAGCAGTTGGATGATGCTCTGCCAACAGTACATTTTCAAGGCAGTCTTTGTTCATGGGAAGCGCCTCGAACATTGCTCAAATGCCCACCTTTGGGCACAAGACCAGCTCAAGTAAGAGTACAATGCAGCCAAAAGATTGGACACGGGCCTATCATTTTACTCAAATGAGCTTGCAGCTGGAGTAGTAGCCACTACGGCTGATTCGATCACGCATATCACAATAGAAAGTACCAAGGCTTCAGTAATGAGAACATCATCCTGAATGACCGCACAAACCCTATACTCCACCGTCTTTGCCACCACCAACTGGCCACTGAGAAATTTATACCGCCCATATACCAAATTTACAATCAGCAAATCACGAGATGAGGCGACATTGTTGTGAGAAGTATGAACGCGATGGTTGGTGTGTTGGAAAGATATTAGGAGGAAGGTTGGTGGGTAGGTAGGTTGGACTGGCAATGGATGTCTTCACCCTTTTTAGTCTCTACTTCGCGAGATTACACTGGGTTGTTTACTATTCTGGCTAGTTAGTCACGCTTTCTCACTTCGGTCGATCTTAAGCTAGACTCTTCTTCACTTTGTGAAATGGGCGTGAGACAAGAAGATCGTCTTAGACGATTCGAACTACTCTAGCATCTTCAAGGCGCATCCGCGTACTTTCTCCACGGAGACAACCCTGCTTCCTTCGAATCTGGGCTTGTTCCAGTGATTTAGAGTATTGGCATTCTCCTTTCAGTTCGTAGCCTTCTCCTCATGAAACTGCACGATTAGGTGATGTTGGTTGGACGACTACTCGGGCCGAATGCTGTTCGAGACTGCGAACGTTGACTGCATGTAATTTTCAAGCTACGTTTCTGTGTCTGCATGGCGGCGGCGTCACTGTTGGTGCCACTCATGGCTCGAAACACAGAACGCTCGACATGTTTCCATTCTGGGCGATGGTTCGACCTACTCGTAAACGAGTATGATGCTCGAGCGAAGGGAGAGGCTCAGAGGCGCGGTCAATGGCACCTAAAACCTATTCAAAACTGTGGCCACGGATTCAATTGACTATGTCGTCAATATGAAACGAACGATTTGTGTTTGGTCAAATTGCCCATTAATTTTACTACTGCTGACTAAAATCGAGACGATGGCAGTGAAGGCCATGAACAGAGAGATGTCATAGATAATGCAAGTCAACATATAAGGAGGCAGAATGCTCAGGCCCTTCCCTCCCCACAGCGTTCGATATTTCTCCCATTGTGAGCAATTCCCAATCAAACCTCAGACAACCAATCATATCCCACAAACCCAACAACCCCAACGCGCATATCCCACACCCACCACCCAACAAATATGCGCTGCACACTCCTCTTCCCTTCCAGCGTGCTCGTCGCACATCGCCTTGGTCAAGTCAACGGCCATTGCTTAGGGGGTGGTTCAAGAATCGGTATGTCTGTATGAGGAAGCGTAATATCCTGTCAATGATACCATTGATTGGTGGGGCCGTGTAGGGGTCTGTGATGTTGAAGGAGACTTTACCTCTCCCATTGGTGATGCTGGCAACAGTGTCATCAGAGGTCGAGTCATCAACCCCACAATGTGGAGAGTTCGACAATCCGCTCTCCCTGATTTCTTTGCCCTCGGCGCTTGTCATAGTCGGCGATATTCCAGATATGGCTATGGAGAGACTAGGTATTCTTCTCTGAATACTTAATCAGTGCATCCTACGAATTTTCTATTGCAGCCTTGATCTGGCATCTCCCAAGTTCATCGCCGCTTTCGGGTCTCCAATCAGGCGTCTCGTATTTCTGGACGACCATACAAAGCGCGTTGGCTCTAGCCGTTCCCTGCCGGCCGCTCCTAGCCAAATTGCTCGCTCTTGATATCAGATATAGACCTTTTCTTAGCACAGCATACGGGATGATTCGATAGCAAAGGCTGAACATGATCCAAGCACACGCGTTGTATACAGGAAGAGACCGAACAGACAGCGGATGCATCAAGTAATCAGCGAAGAAAAGGAACAAAACGTCATACCAACTCGCATTGGTACAGATAGCTTGAGAGTTTCCGGGGTCGTGGATGACTATCCTATCAACGACTCGTAGTGAAGACCTTTTCTGGTAATAGGAAGGGCGTAGAGAACGGGGGCCGCGACGAGGAGCGTCTTCAAGAATAGGCGCTCCATCGTCCTTCCTTCGTTGACATTCGAAGGAAGAGAGCTGGTGCTAAAGCTGGCATGTCCCGCGCCATGCAGCCCACAGCTCTTGTGCTTGATGCAGCCCGGAGTCCCCTCTAGGAACCGTTGTCATCGAAGCCAAGGATCAAGGTTGTGAGACTGCTTAGCATGTCAACAGCGAGCGATCGAGAGGACCTTGGCCTGTATAGCCGAGCACTGGTTTGCTTTGCTTGTCCGCATCAGGGTATAGGGCATTGACGAAATAGCCCGCAGCGCTGAGGGGGTTCAAGCAGTGATTTGGTGACAGCACCAACCCTGATGATAAGTCTATCGGTCCGTTACACATTCTAGCAGAGCCTCAGGCAATTGAGTTGCTACCTCCAAACCTGCACTTGCAGAAAGAGTATTGCATGTGCAGCTCCCGAATGTGGACTATTTTCATAGCTGGTCTATCTTTTAGCAACCAAGATGTTCATATCTAACACTTGTGATCTAAATACTAGTAGATGGCATGAGAAATTGCTGGAATAATCATGGAAGCTATTCAAAACGTCTGAAAGCCCAGCTTGGCGTTGCCTCTGACGAGCGAACGTATAAAGGTCTAGCCGCTCGCCTACTCTGACGAGCGATGAAGAAGATTGGGCCAGGTCTGAAGCAATGAAGCGAGCCCTGATCAAATCAAAATTGCCCCGAAACAAAAAGCATGATAACATCATCTCCATCAATACCCCGGCTTCGTAGGACACAGGTGTTTGGGACTGTCAAAGTTGGTCACCTGGGCCGCGGCAATGAAAGCCTGGGTTTTGGACAGGTCTCCATCACAAAAGGGACCACCCCATACAGGCCGCACTTCCCTTTCCGTATGGCTGCAGAAAATAATCCTTGTTGTAATAGTTGGGATTGATCGCCGAGCTGACATCGCAGACTGGGATCGAGAATGTGCCCTCCCAGCTGGGCCCCTGAGCTCCAGGGTTCCGCCATTGTCCTTCGAGGGCGGATCATACACGATTGGATGTTGTAGTACTGCCGTAATTATAGGCAGCTACGTTGTAGGCGTCCAGAGAAGAGTTGATGACATCCTTAATTCAATTCATCAGTGCCAGTAGGTCAAGCTGCGCGAGGACCGTTCATGACTCACCTCGATGGTAATGCCAGCCTAATCTCCGGAGGCCCGCGAGGCGGAGCCTAGTGGCTGTGATACCCAACCCCATTTCATGCGAAGTCCCCTTCCCTATTTCAATCTGTGAGCCATCGTCCAATTTTGGCCAATCAGATATCAGACATACCAATAGTACGGATACCATGCTATGCCATCTCAGCACACAGTGGCTTCTTGCGGGCCCGATCCTATGCCCTGTCCATCTCCGCAGACTCCACCCCCGAGGATAAATAATTTCTGGTCTTTCCACAAGTTGTTAATCAAGTTGCCAATCAAGAAAGTATTCATAGCGTTGATGACGGCATTCTTGTCCACACCAGGAAAGTCAACAAAGGCGCCACCTGCGAAATAAGATCTAAGATCGCCAGTATTATCGTAATTTTGACCTTGCATAAGTAGGTTGTTGGCCGAGGTAAATCCCTCCATCGCGCCCACAACAATCGAGCTCAGTATGCCTCCAAGGTCAGCCGATTTCTTAAAAGTATGGTCCTGATGTTGACCTATCGATAGCGTTCCGATGCGATTGCACCAGCAAACAAAGCGCTAGCTGCGCTCCCTATTACACCTGCTACAGCACCACCGTCACCAGCAAGAGCTGCCCCGATACCTATAATCACTGTCAAGACGCGAAGGATCTCTATGAGCGCAGTTACACTGTTGACGTCTTTGTCTACGTAGAAGGTAAGAGCCCACTAGTCCTCGCTCAACGCTGCCGCGAGAGCGCTGGTTATAAAAGCTTGGCTCAAGCTCGTGAAATATGTGTGCAACCGATTCAATGACTCTATCACGTAGTAAGCCTCCCTTACGTCTGGGTTGGCAACTAGAGCGACTATGTTGCATGGGTTGGAGTGGCAATCGCTGTTGGAGCCATCGTCTTGGCAGTTGAAGTCTGGGTTGCCCACCGCCCAATTGTCAAAGGCTCCAGCAAATCCGTAGCTGTTTGCAGTTGTTTCGCTTACTTTTTGGCTCCACCGGTTGTCCAGCCACGGGTCCATATTTTTGGCATCCCAATTTGCAGCCGTCTGTCCATAGTACTTGCTCACAGCTCCGCAGCCGTTAGTGTTGGTGATTGTGGGCCCGGAGGACAATTTATTACCAGTTGCTGAGAGCCCAAAAGAGCTAGTGGTCGCGAGCCCAGTATCACCTGAAAGTGATAAGATGTTGGGTGACTATTAGCTCGTAGAAGTCGTAGCAGCAGAGCCAATCACAGTCCATGAAGGCGATGGACTGCCTACGGAAAGCAGGCTTTATCTAGACATCGCGGGACCAACTCGACCGGACAAGGCAGTAATAAATTCTGAAATGAGGCTATTGGTACCAGACAGCGGGAGCATGCCGCTGGACAGTACGGCTGTGGCTCCTATGCGAGAGCTATCGATACCAGTCAAAGAAACACTGCAGCTGGGCAAAACAATTGCTGCTTCTGAACCCAAGTTATGCGTGCCAGTCGTAGGTATACTGACGCTAGAAATAGCCGCAGTCGCTGATGTAGGAGAGATATCAGTCCCGGTCACAGAGGCAATATTGCCTGTCAAGATAGGTGCTGCTTCTGCAGCAGAATTATCAGAGCTTGTCAGAAGAGTGCTGACGCTGGACAAACCAATTTCTACTCCTGTAGCGGAGATATCAGTGCCACCCTGAGAAGCACCAGTGCCTGATAAGACCGTTGGTGCCTCGCTAGCAAAGGTGCCCATGCCAGTCAATAGAATTCTAGCACGGGACAGAACAGTTGCTAATTGGGTAACAGAGGTGTCAGTGCAAGTCAGGGAAGAACCGACGCCTGATAAGGCGGTGGGTGCCTTGCTAGCAAAGGTGTCAGCGCCGTTCGACGAAGCACTGGCATCAGGCAAGGCGATTGTTCTTCCTGTAGGAGAGGTATAAATGGCAGTCGGAGGGATATCAGCGTCGGATACGACAGTGACTGCTACTGCAAGTGCCGCTCCTGTAGCAGAAATATCAGCGCCAGTCAAAGGACTGGCACCTGAAGCTACTTGTTCTCCACTCGTAGCAGGGAGGGTTATGTCGGTAGAGAGGATATCAGCACCCTCTGAAGTAGTTTCTCTATTCGTAGCAGGGACGCCAGTTCCGGTTGAGTAAGGTGGCTAGCTCCAAGTGACACTGTTGTAACTGCATATGTGCCGGTAGGCCTTAGCGGTTGACTACCTGTCGATGCAGGAGGTGCAACTGATACACTGCTGAAAACATATGTTGACTGGCTGGCAGTGATTGAAGGAAGAGCGCTGGATAGAGACCCATCGGGATAAGCTGTCTGAGTGTCGATAGCCGAAGGAAACGTAAATTCATCTGCACCTGTCGGGTATGGAGCTTGACTGGCAGTACCCGACGCAAAGTATTGAGTCCAGTGCGAACGAGAGAAGTTGCATCATAATTACACGACGTGTCCGAAATTGCTAGTTCAGGTCCTGTGGATAATACTGGTTGATTGCTAACGGGGTAGGATGATGTCCCTATCGTGATTTTCTTCACGGTAGTTGCCTTGTGAGTAGTTGATGAGGAAGACGTGGATGGTGTTCTCTCATGCTTGTGAAGGCTGGTGTACCATGGATTGACTGGTTTGTTGTCAGAAGTCGACGAGGTACACGATGTTGAAAGCAGCTTTGAAAGATGACTGCTTGATGAGCATTTACTGGATGAATGTATGCTGAATGTACTCGACGAGGATGACAAGCCCGCCCGGTCAAATGATGGGGTGGGATTCGGGATACTATACGGAACTGGTTCTGCCGGATAAGTATGCATAGAAATCGAGAGAAGGGCAAAAAACCGGCCAGGCTCAGTATCTTCCCCATGAGGATTATGAGCTGGAGATAGCCAAGCATAAAGCAAAAGGCGGCACAAACTGAGAAGCATGAAGTCTTTCATACTTCTGATTGCAAAAGAAGCATTCACCTATGGGCCGTGAACGGAACGCATGTATAAACAAAATCGATCAGATATACTTCAACCGTGACTGTGCCTGCTCTGAGGCCTTAAGATGCATAGCGTGCAGCAGTGAGGCAGGTCAATGCTCCTTCGAGCCACCCCCAAAGCCAATACGTGGTTGATCTTGACAACGATGTGATTAAGGCAAGGATACACCCGTGTACCATAACAAGATCTTGTAAATGGTCCTGCGTGATGGGATAGATAGAGCCGGCGAAATACTGGATGACAAAGGTCTTCGGATGCCAGGAAACTTTTCGCTATGTGCATATTACCGTGACTGCTGATCGAGTGAGCTTCTAGTGGGCGCTCTGAAATGGTCCTAGCTCTTTGGCCCCCAGACCAAGCTTATAAACATGAGGCGCATACTGTTTATCCAGTACTTCAATTCCAAGTCTCATTCCCCATACGCGCAATATCGTCCTACTATGCCGCCATGCCGAAGATTCTGAGAGGCTTGGCATCAATGTAAGTTCTAGGAACGGCATCACTTAGGTCAATGTGTGTGCCCTACGGAGACTTTTGGCGAATAACAAGCTGCCAGGACGTATTCTGCAAGTCACTGGACTTGCAATGATTCAATACGTCCATGAAGCATTTCGCGGAACAACGTCTCGTGGTCTGAATTAATCTCATCACGCTTCAAGAGCTACCCGATTGTGACCACGGATCCAGCTGAACAGCTATAGTCCGCTTGTGCCTTATGTTCGCTGTCAGCATGGCCTCCGATGGCCATGTCGTCATCGTGGATGCCTATCTTACTTGACAGCGAATTCCTTATCAGCACGCGAGGAAAGGCAGTCTCTGCAGGTTGCTAGTCGATTTTTGCATGTCACGAATGCCAATAGACGCACTTGTAAGGCATTCTGTAAATGAGCCTCAAGTCTTACCTGCTCGCGGCCAGCAAAACCCCCCAAAGTCAGCGAAGGCCCCAAGGGCCATCGGGCCAAGGTGCGGAGGTGTGGAGGTGCGGAGGCACAGCTTGATCTGTACGGAGTAACAGTAGCGGCATGTCGTTCTTTGTCCTCGGACACGGCCGGATTGGGATTAGCGAAGGGGCGAGATTTAAAGTTGTTTCCAGAATCTGCGGAACCATTCCGAGCAACAAGAGATATTCACGGTATGAACGGGCCCCGGAGCTAGCCCGGAGCGGCCCCTCGGCCCCTACTTTAGAGATCGCCCAACTAGCGCCTAAAATTACTCGGGGCCCTTATAGAGACTGGCTTGGTGGCTCGCTTCGGGGCCCCCTCATTGCGAACCATTTCGTTCATACCGTGCCATGCCAATTTTCGGAAAACAAACAGAAGGGGGACACCAGGGCAATATACGGGATGTTCTATTGTATTCTTTCTATTCATGTGTGATCGAATGCTCTGAAACCTTCTGAGGAACGCCCTGGACTATCCGTTGCCAAAGAGGTTGAAGAACATAATTGCCCATAGAACTCGCTTCCTGCCATTTTGCTACTTGTCCAGGTTCGATCATCCTGCCAAAACTTCGCATTCGTGATGGCTAATGCTAAGCTTCCTACAGCCTGCGTGAAAAGAATCGGAGTATGCCCCGCAATACCCCCTTCCATTCCCAATCGCACGAGCCATTGCGAGCCGATCCATCTCTCGAGCTTCATCATGATCGCGTTACTGGTCTTTTCTCCTTCCTGAATCCCACTCGTGCCGCATTCAAGCATACTCCCGCCGAGGACAAGAGCTTCGGCTTTTCCAACGATCCTCAGAACGGCAATAGCGGCCACTCTTTGGAGGAAAAACATCCCAAACATGGTGACGAGCAGCTAGCATCTGACATCGAGTTCAAGTGGCGGTCACGAGACAAATCGCAAAGGCCGTCATGCTTTCATCATCGATCCATCCTTGAATTCCTCAGCGCCATATATGACGCCAAAAGCAACCTCTGGCGGGCGGGAAACTCTCAATGGCATTGGTCGCAAGTTCACCCAATATCCTTAATGGAACGTTTCGTATTAAGTGGCTACAATCTTCACAGTGGGATCTTGTGTCTGGGCCATTGAAGCTTTCTTTGTTTTCTGCCCTTGGTTCGACCCAAGACCGAGTTCGGTACCGAGATACTAGTGGGTGGAGGGGTAACGGCCGTTACTGGTGCCACCATCTTCGAGATAGGTAATGTACTACTGTTGGTCGAAGCTGTCAACGAGGACCGCTCAGGGTGCTTTGGCTGGGCACTGGAACAAGTTCTTTGGGGCGGTGGGGAGGGGGCGAAGAAGATTCGGGTAAAGCCAGACAGGGACAGGCGCACGCATCATCATACCAATAAAGGAAACTTCGCTGGTAAGAGATCCGTGAAGGAGCCTTCCAATAAACAGTAATCCGAATTGTCAGCTTCTTACGCAGACAACGCAGGGAAGTCGTCCGAAACGAGCAGGACCGATGAGGCGTGCATATGGTTCCCTTCGTGGCATGATTTGAAAACGCACTACCTGAGTGAACTTGGCTTTTTGGCGTCGCTTGCCCAATTCCGTGGCGCTACCATTTTCTGGATATCAGGCTCCCCTGCCCTTCCCGGTATCAACAACAAGATGTCTCAGGGTCTTCTCGATGGTATGTACTGGGTTTCGCAGATGCTAGGAGGAACAGGGTTCATTATCTCAGGCCTACTATACATGCTTGAAACACAGCCAAAATGGTTCTTACAAGCTTGGGATGTCCTTGGTTGGTCCGTATTAGTTGCAGTGATTTCGCAATCTACCGCTATAGGTGATCGCTACTCTTAAACGGTAATACTGACTTAAGAACAGGCACATCGAAATTTGGAACATCATTGGCGCATTTGGATTCTCGTTTTGTGATGCATTGGGTCCTGCGTATTGAAACAGTGGCGCTCAATATGAAGCCTCGTTGGCTACATACTGGGGGAGCTGGGCTTTCTTGATTGGATCATTTATCCAGCGGTACGAATCGCTTTCAAAGCACCCCGTCCAGACTCGAGGAACATGGAATTCATGAATTTTGCTCCAACTTTGATACGTTCAGCTCCATTTTGTTCATTGAAAGGCAAATGGAGCAGGGCTCAATTCTACGATTTCTCAACCAAATGTGCACAAGGCAAACGGATATCTTGATCGTCATACTCGCCATTTCAAATTCATGTGTGATCTCGCTATATTCTACACCATACCTTTCGTCTATGTTGAAGGAAATTTCAGTCCTCTCTGTAGCTATTTCCACCTTCCTCGCTTTGCTTTCGTTGAGTTGATACTCCTGCGCTGAAAGATAAATGTACGATTCCGCTTTGTTTTTGATCATGTTCGTCATTCATGTTGAAGATGTCTCAAGTCGTGTCTATGCGTTCCTCACATTGATTCTGTTGAACGGATACTTCTCGTCCAAAACCGGGTGATCATTCAATTATACCACCAAACCCCCTTTCAAAAGCACTTCAATGCTCTTCACAGTAGTTCTCAAAGACTTCACTCCCGCTCTATCACCTTCCATACTCTCCACGGCTTCCTGATTGATCACTATGTTAAGTAGTGTCGCGGATACAGAATCCTCAAGCAAGCCACCATTACTACCGCAGCTACCATTTTCACCAACGCCGCCTTCGTCCCGTAACCCCAACGCTGCTTCGATCTGATCAAGCATGTGCATACTGACCTCCACCAAAACTTTGATTTGGAGATGCTGGTTGCCATCTAGCTGAAAACCGCCAAGTTGAAGACCTGGGAGAATTGCAGGTACTTCTATAAGCGTAGATGGAGTGAGAAGTGACTGGTGAATCTGCGCGAAGACCGTTCGATAGATGCGAACGAGACAGACATAGCACGTGAGGATGGCGAGCGTCGAGGGGATGTCCGACCGTAGAGTTCCGATGGGATATACCGGTTGACGTGCCGCTGGAGGTGCGTTCGATGTTCGATATGAGCCTTGACTGGAAGATCGACGGTCCATCGAACAAGTCGGTGAATTGTACTCGAATTTTATGGCATCCGAGAAGAGATGGTCCGCGTCGAATTCGGAGAAGGAGGACCCCAGCGATGAATGGCTGGGTGAATGCGTGGATGAAATCGGCTCAGAAGGCAGGAAGCATCTCAAAATATCTAAAAATTCTTGCGAGCTTTGCAGCATGTTTCCGATGGGCGAACCTGGACTGTTACAGGGACTGTGGCTTGAAAAAGGCTCTCCAAATTCCATAGGAGGAGTGGTGGAGGATAGCGAGAACGCACCCAGCTTGCGAGATGTAATACTACTCAATTGTCGAAACAAGCTCGAATTCAGAATCGATAGCTTTTCTAGACAGTCGTCTTTGAGGTAGCCCGAATTGTGAACAGGGTCAGTGTCACTGGGACTATAGCTGTTGTGGTCGCCATGGAACATCGGGGAATCGAGGACCATGTACTCCGAATCAAAAGGTGACATCGTATCTGCTTGCTGAGCGTTGTTGTTGGCGTTTGAAACTGATCTGGGGACAGTTGCGTTGGTCGTTGAAACCCTTGTTGTCCGTGAACTACACATGTCGAGGACATCATCGCCTGGGTTACCTGCTTCCCGAGAATCGAGAAATGCATCGAAATCTAAGACGAGTGGGGTCGATGCTCGAGACTGATGAGGCAGAGATTGTTGCCGTGGTCTTCCTAGCCGCCGTTGTGGACTGCTTATACACCTGACTCTGGCTTTGATGCAACGTTTGCAAGCGTTACCACCGTTCTCAGTTGCTGGCTTACGCTCACAACGGAGCTTTTGCCCACGGCATCGATCGCAAGCGGATCTTCGAGACTGCTCCTCTGGAGAATGCGTAACTTCCGCTTCATGAGTTTTATTCATCTTTGCGGGCGGACAGTTTATTTCGTGGAATCGCTAAATCTAGTTGGGATGGAAGTAAGGTAGTTGAGAGTGACAGGAAATTCTCTACATTAGATGCTACAAATCACGTTGTAATGGGTGGGTCTAAAAGTGCAGTGCTTACGCTGAAGTGAGACGGGCATGTCAGCCGAGCTGAGCCGTGTTCGGCCATCCTTCGCGAATGACTGCATACCTGAAGCCCGGGGACCCGGGGGAGGACTGCCTGGCCCCGAGTTCAATTTTGCAAGTTGGTGCAGTGAACAGCAACGGGCCCATTGATTTACACCGATGATAAGACAGTTTCTCTCCCTCTTTTCTCGGGCCGCTCGGTGGTGGGCATGCTTGCTGGGTATAGTTGTACCAGTACCGCTGTCACCCGTTCGTTCACTCACTCTCGGTGTTCAAAATTCGAGAGATGAGATAAAGGACCCATGGTGGGGTAGGGGTTGGTTGGAAGGGGACACGGGGGGTAATGGGGGTTGCATATGTAACTCCGTTATAGCGCTAATGCTTAGCTCTACCCGGAAGAACTGTTTCCGTGAATACTCGGGTCCTTTCTTTTTGAGTCTTTGAACTTGCTTCTATAATATCCACCAATATTCAGCGGAGGGTCCCACGTAAGATTCCAAGACATTGAATTGGTCATGTGACTTGCATGGATCCATTGGATGCATAGTCGAATATGGAGTACGGCAAGAGGTACCATTTGAGACTGGTGACTTGCTTCACACCGAGAGCTAAAAGCTAAGGCGGGTACCTGGAGTACGTGTTAGAGTATAGGTAGTACAGCCGTCGTCGCGTATAAGACGTGCCTGATGATTTCAGACGGTGTCTCGAACGGCTCGCGTTTGTGGCAGATCATCATGAAGATATATGAACGCCATTTTCGATAAGCCTACTAGCTTTTCCGCTGTTGCTTATGAGTGCGGCTGCGAGATTCGTTTAGATTGCGACACAGCCATCCCGACGAGACAAAACTTGGGTTTTCTCTTTATCTTGCCACGTTCAGTGTATCTATTGCGCCACAAAGGTGTTCGGATCTCTGTTGAGAAGCTCCCCGGGTATAACGAAAGCTCTACAGCTTGATTCTTATCCCCTTTGACATTTCCAGTATGTAAGGCAATACAAGTATCACCATGTGCATCGCACTCTTTCGATAGGCGACATCGGTCTGGGTGGGGGCTTCCAATTCTATAGCAAATGCTGGTTCTGGTCCATATGTTCTGTGTCGTTGATGCAAGCCTATTCTGCGACGTTGATCGCTACAGAACACCTATCTCAGCCGATTGCATGGGATCTTTATCTCAAGATATGGCTATCCGGTTCTTCGTGGACCAACAAATGCGCACCTTTGCGCCGCCAGCAGTGTGGGATCAATTCCTAGATACACGTCCCCCGCAGTCCCAAGAGAAGATTGTACAATTGCCGAAATGGATATCATATGGTGCGTTAAGTCTTGTGGTCATTGTACTCGCTACTATAAGAGTAGCAACTGGTTATGCTGAGCTCGTGCTGAAAGTTGGAAACAGGCACCTGTAATATTGCGCTCTTCAGCTACAGATATGGAAGAATGCTCAATGCAGCACCGCCTTTGTCATGGTCTAGCATCTACCAAATCGGATCACCGATAGACACTCGGTGTGTTGCCAATAATGAAGGCTGAAGTAGGGGTTGTAGAAGGTATATTACAGCAGAGCTAGCCCCCTCACATTGCCCACCTTTACTAACGATTATTTCCTCGTCAAAGGCCATTGAAGCTAGGCATATATATGTGGGCAGATGGGGCCCCTTTCGAGGACGTGATGAACCGGGAAATGGGCTAGCAATTTCCGTATGTGATGGAGTACGTGACCTCTGAACAGTTTTCCCCCTTCCATGCCTTTTTGGATGTGATGAGACATGATCAAGGAGCAAGGTGGGAGGTTATGCTCCTCAAATATATATTACCACTCAAGGTCATCTCTAGAAAGAATAATACTAACTTCGAAACTTCGCAGTCCTATATTCACGAATTTGATACTCGTTGATATAAATCTTACTTCGGGCCTTTCATTATTATTATAACCAATATAGGAACTATATTAATATAGATATATTAAATAAAGTAAATAATTAAAGAGCGAAAATTATATAATTATAACTTAGCGCCCTAACTAGTATTTATCTTAATAACGAAGGTTATTTATTATTCTAATTCGTCGAGAATAAATAAATTATTAAATTATTATTATTTATTATAAATAATAAATAATAAATTATAGATTATAATTTTATCAATTAATAATATCGACTTTTAGATTTTTTAAATACTAGGTTTTATTAAATAAACGTCTCGATTTAATAATTTATTATAATATTATTAATTATCACGAGGTAAATTTAAATATAATATTATAAATTTAAATCTCGATATTTATTATGCTAGAACTAGTATCTTAATTTAATTCTAATATATTAAATTTATAATTCTATAAAATAATTAAAATCTTTTACTAATTATTAAAGACTAATATAAATTATTCTATTCTAAATAGATATTATAATAAATTATAATAACGATTTATATCGATTATTTTATTTATTAAAATATTTTCGTTTTTTTAAATTATAATACCTAGAGTATATATAATAATATAGAGGTAAATATATAAACTTAGTAAAGAGTTATATTATTCGATATAAGAATTAATCTTTAAAGAATTTTAAGAGCTAGGAGTAAATAAATAAATAAATAATAATTAATTTTAATTTTAATATTAATAATTTATCGGGTATATTATTAATAAATAAGGTTAAAATGAAGATTATATATATAATACGTAATTTTAGCCCGAATTCTAATTATTAATATTCGGTCTTAATATAATATAATAATTACTTCTCTTTTTAAGGGCTTCGCTCCGAATTTAAATATAAAAAAATTTAAAAAAATCTATTAAATTCATAAAGAAAGTAAGAGAAAGAGTAATAAAAATTTAATATAAATAAAATATATATTTATTAATAAATATATATATAGAAGATTAATTATCTTTTATAATTATTCTCTTTTTATTAAAAATAATTATTCGTAAAATCTTTTAAATTTAATAGGATAAATAAAAAAAAGAATATTATAAAACTAGTATTTATAACTCGAAGATAAAGTATAATTATATTATTACTACGTTTTTTTAAAGAAATATAATAGTATATATTCGTCTAAACTAGTAGTTATTAATATATATAATAAAAAATTCTCGATAAACCCCTTTAAAATTATTAGGCGAATAAAGGAAAAAATATTTCTAAAATAAAATATATCGATTAATATATATATATAACGCGAGTTTATTTATTTAGCGCGGCTATAATAAATTAAATTAAACGGAATATATTTATATAACTTTATAACTAAATCTTTATTTAGATTTAGAGATTAATTAAATAATTTCTAAACTCGTTAAATATCCTAGTCTATTTTATTTATAAATAAACGAAGCTCGTTTATAATAAATATTATTTACGATACTCGATAAACGATAAATAAATTATCGATTAATAAGAATTCAAGAAAATTCTAGAGTAATTATATAGTAGATTATTTGAATTTAATATACTCCGAAAGATTATTATTAAACTACTTCGCTTTCCGGCCCCTCTAATAAGGGATTAATATAATAATATATAATATAAAAGATATTAATTATTCTATAGAGAATCTAGTCCTAATATATTAGAATCTAGTATTACTCTAGGTTTAATAGGGTTAGCGGTAGAGTTTAACCCGATATTTTAATAAATATTAATAATAATATTTATAGTAAATCTTACCTCGTAATTATACTTCGGATTAGTATAGGGATCTCTAGAGGGAATACTAGAATAAAGTAAAATAAAATAGAGTATAGAGTAGAGATCGCGGTTCGATCTCTACTTTAAATTATATCGGTAAAGCGGTGAGCCCGTATTCTATTAAAAAAGACGGAAAAGACACTTAGATCTATTTAGCTCATATACTAGCCCTAGAGATCGATTTAATACCGGAGTTACTAAATACGTATTTAATACCTCGATTTATTTTGAATAATTTTGAATAAATTAGAATAAGCTAGTCTAAATAGTACCGGCGATAGATAATTAAATATATATAATTATAAATGAATAATATAGTCTATAATACCGCGCTAGCTTAGAGGTAATTATACGCGTTTATAATTTTCATAAATCGACGTAATTTAAAATCTAAATTAAATTAGCGTGGTTATAGCGCTCTATATAGACTTAGCGAGCTACTCGGCGCTAGTAGAAAATCACGGATTTAAAATCTTAAATCCGAAGTTACTATTTTTAGGATTTTTATTTAAAATGATTTTTTTTTTTTTTTTTTAAATTAATATTCTCTTTTTATTATTTTTCCGCCTAAAGTAGTAAAAGGCGTATTTAGTACCTCGATTTTCTCGTGCGGTCTCCCGCTTTACCGATATAGGGTAGGGTAGGGTAGGGATTTACCGAGGAATCCCTAATAGTAAATATATAATTAATTAACTTTAGGAATAAACTCGATATAATAGGATTTTAAAAGATAATTTATAGTAAGAAGATTTTAATACGTACTAGATAATATTATTTCTATTTATTTAAGTTTTATAAATATTCTTTTTTAATCCTAACTAAGAAACTAGGCCCGTAGGTCGTTGATTATTAGGAATACTCTTTTTTACTCTAGCCGAATAACTAGGTAAACTAGGCTTAAATTCTTTATTATTTTTATTATATTTATCGATCTTCGAATCGATTTTTATACAATTACTCCTTTTCCGAGCTAGGTTTTAAATATCGATTATAAAATTATATTATTAATACGGATATTTCTTCTATATTTCTAACGGCTAGAGATTAATTATTAATATAATTATTATAATTTTAATTTTAATTAAAACTTATATAGGTAGGCTCGTCTTTATTATCGTTATTAAATACTTTCTATTTATCGTTATATTATCGCTTTTCCTTTAGGTCCTCTTTACGAACGATTTCTTCCTATTCTATATCTTCCTTAGAAAGATTATTAATTTAATTATAAAATAAATAGAATAGGATATTTTAAGGTCGGTCTTCCTCTATTCTTTTATTATATTTATATAAGATAATTATAGCTTAGAAAATTACTAGTACCTATAATTTCTAAATACTATATATAACCTTGTAGCGATAGAGAATAAATACTCTATATTAATATTTATAATCGGTACGGTTAATATATTACGAGTAATTATATTAAGAATTAGAAACCGAGGGGTAAATTACTTTCATAATACTAGAATATTCTATTCCGTAGATTAATTAGAGAACGGTACTAAAGAGATTAACGGAATTAATTATTAGAAAGATTATTAGAATTTACTAGTATTCCTATATCTCTAGAACTCGTTATTTTCTCTTTCTTTATTACTAGAATCTACGTCTAGTATTTAGGTAAACCTATTATTTAAATCGTATTTATAATTTTATATAAAATTAAATAATTTACTCGAAGTTGGTATATTTATTTAGTATTCCTTATACTCTACCTTAAGAGCGGACTAATAGATTAATAATTATAATAATTATTTAATATTAATCTCCTACTCCGAGGTCTCGAATATTTTCCTATCTTCTATAAAGTTTAATAAGGCCGCTTTATTATAGAAATACTCTAAACTACCTTTATATCGGTAAATTTTAAAAGTAAATATTAATATATTTTAAATACTATTAGCTCTATTAGAAAGCCGTTTACGGGTTTATACTAAAACTCTATATTAAATACCGACCCGAGGTTTAGTAGGATTAGTAAATTAAGGGTCTAGGTAAAGTCCTATTAATAAATAATATTTACTATTAATAAGTTTAGTAACTCGATAAATTATTAATAATTTAAATATTAGACGAATAGGCCTATTATATACCCTATAGTATATATATTTATATACGTATTAATATATACTATAGTATAGGCTATAGTATAGGCTATAGTATACCCTATAGTATACGTAATAGCGTACGCAGTTTACGTATATTATTAAATAGTATACGAATAATATACGTAAAGATATTTTAAATAGTATATAATATACGCCCCCTATAGTAGTCTCTAAAATATTAGACGAAAGCCCCCTATAGTATACGTAATTATAGTATATACTAAGGTATACGTAAGGTATATACTAAAGTATACGCCATAGTATACGATATACTATAATATTTATATATATATACTTTCTAGATATACCTAGGTGACGCCCCCGCGAGAATTTTTATTAGAATTTATTATTCCGAGCCCGGTAGGTCGCTAGCGTTAATAGTTATTATTAAGAGTCGCTACTATTAATAATATCGATTATAGAACTTTATTTATTTTAGCCTTATTATAGGGCTGAGCTATTATTAATATATTAATAATATATATAAATTACTAAAATTATTAATCCGGCTAAAATTAACCCGGAGTTATTAAATTTATTAAAAGTAACTTACCTAGACCCTTAATTTATTAAATCTATTAATAGGATACTAGTAGCTCTATTCGTAAATTAGGGCTACTAGCTCTATCCGCGCGGGTAGTAACTCAGGTTTTAATAAGAGTTTTTAAAATTTACCGATATAATTTTAGCGTAGTACTAGTTTAACTTTTCGATTATTTAATATAATATAGTCTTTATTTTAGGCTTCTACGATACTCGTTTTAAATAAAGTTACTTTATAATCTTTTCTAAATAATTAAAGAGTTTATTATAAATTATAAAAGTACGGTAACTAGTAATAGTCTTCGTTATACCGATAGCGCTCGTTATTTTCGCGAACTTCTTTATAATATTAATTAGGTAAATAATATAACTTAATTTTTTTATTTTTAATTTAAAGTAAGAAATCTTAACCTATATAAAATAACTTTTAATATTATAGCGTAGTTTAAATACACGGACTATTATATAGTATATCGAATCCTATTATATTTTAATATCTTGAATAAACTTTATTAGTCTTCATCTACAAAAGTGTAGGGTAGGCTCTGAGCGCTATAAGCGCACGTGAGCTGGTTGAGCCGGGTTGAGCGGGGTGATACTATGTCCTGACTCTCGAGCGCTATGAGCGCTCCTGAGAATATTTTTGGCTGGTGAGAATGCCTAAATTTAGAATGCGCCACCAACATGGCCCCCATGCATGGCCCCACTTATGGCCATGGCCCTATTCCATTCATGGCCATGGCGCATTCCATTCATGGCCATGGCGC
>JAABUW010000339.1_pt1 | contig 95856 bp, 91 predicted proteins | sample 5560081 | NCBI WGS metagenome assembly JAABUW01 (sample SAMN10711882, study PRJNA513363) | rock metagenome | isolation source: Antarctica rocks | place: Antarctica: Victoria Land, Knobhead sud
CACCGGCTACCAACGGCTCACCAAGCTGCCCGCCCCAACCTGACCCACCACCCCATCCCAACCAGGAACGGCCCGGAGCACCGGCGACCAGGCAGCGCCGGTGGACCCACACGCCCCGAAGAGCACCGGTCACGAGCACTGCTCTCAGACCATGTTCAGCGGCCTCGATGAAAGATTGAGGCTAAACGAGGTGAACCTCGTGAATAATCCTCATTGCACCGAAAGGCAAGGAAAGCGGCGGGCTGACTATTAAATTCGGCATCGCTTCGTAGGCCATGGTGAAGTTGCTCATAAGGGCTTCCACGTGTGATAAGGCCTCTTCGAGAACGAGCCGCCGCAGGTCTGGGTGAGCGCATTGAAGATGGTGGTTGACGTCGTCGTGATACCCGCCCACACCGCGGTGGTAAGCGCGGAGAGCCAACCGATGTGCCGCCCACGAAGTTGTTAGCCCGTGAATCAGGCGCCGCATTCGACGCGGGTACGCCCAGCTCATTGTCGGCGGGCTGGTCGGGTGGCGTGCTGGGCGTGGACCGCGAGAGCGAGGGCGGTGGTTTCGCCGAGGTCGTTGGTGGCCCAGAGATGGTCGAGTAGGCCCAGTCCGAGGTCCCGGCGTAGGGCGTCGTTGATGACCCGGCTGGTCGAGCTGCCGGTGGGGGTGGCGCGGGCTCGGACCGCGGTGAGGACCTGTTCGTCGAGGGTGATGGTGGTCCTCAACGGGTCCTCCTGCTGCCGGGTCCGGGTGGTGTCAGGGTGTGCCCGGTTGGCTGGCGAGCCGGCGGACCGCGGCTTGGTAGATGGCGTGCTGGTCGCGTGGTCCGACCGCGAGAACGTCGCGGGTGGTGCTGTCGATGGTGCGGTAGAGCAGCCGGAAGCGCGGGGGTCGTTGGTCGGGGAGGTCGAACTTGACCCGGGCGTATCCGGTGAGGTCACCGCTGAACCGTCGCGCGCCGAGCTGTCTGCCGGTGAGACGGCCGTGGGCGAGGTCGTCGAAGACGGTGGCAACCACCTCCAAGACGGGCGCGCCGTAGCGGGCGATCTCTGTGAGGTCGTCGGCGACCTGGGGGTGGAAGGTGAGCAGGTAGCGGGGTTCCGAGGGGTGTGGGCTCACTCGGTGGGGGCGGTGAGGCGCTGCAGCAGGGCGGCGACGTCGGTCGCGCTGAGCCGGGGGCCGGTGGTGGCCCGTGTTGCCGCGGTGTCGAGGTCGAGGTCGTCCTCGGCGTGCTCGAGGAGCTGCTCCCAGATGGCGACCGGGACGATGACGGCCTGGGCGCGACGATGAGAGCCGAAGTAGACGGGTTCGTTCTCGCCGGCATCGAACCGGCGGGCGATCTGGTGCAGGGAGTCTCGGGCCTCACCGGTGCTGACAATTGCCATCCGTGAAGGGTACCGAAATCCGTACGCATCCGGGTTGGTGAGTGGTGGCTGATTGCCGCGCGGGCCGCGGGGGGCGCCGGGGTCCCGGACCGTCAGCCGCGGGATCGGCACCCGTCCGCGGTGGTTTCTCGGCCGGGGTTGTCTGGTCGGGGTCGGGGTCGGTGTGGGTGGTGAGGGTCCGGGCTGGTCCCCGGCGCCCACCGGCACCGTGGTCTGGGGCTGAGGTTAAACCAGTGCGGGGTATGGCCAGCGCTTCGCTGGCGCTTCGCGGCTGGTCTGCCTCGTCGGCGGCGCTGCGCTTGCCGAGGCCCCGCCCGCCGGGGGCGGGGGGTTAGGGCGCTGACGCGCCGGCCGCTGCGCCCCGTGCCGGCGCTCAGTGGCTGGTCGAGGGGACGGCGGCAGGGTCGGTGGGTGGTGAGCGGACGCGGACGGTGTTGGTGCGGTTGTCCCCGGCCGAGCACACGGCGTGGGTTGCCGCGGCGCGGTCCGCGGGCCGGGGCCGCCTCGGTGCGTGGGTGCGGGACCGGGTCGCCGCGACCCTGGCCCCTGTGTCGGCCGCGACGGGTCCGACGGCCGGTAACGCCCCGGCTGCTGATTCAGGGGTGGCGGTGTCGGTCGGGGAGTGGGCGGGGCTGCGCGCGGAGTTGGGTCGGGTGGGCAACAACCTGAACCAGGCCGTGCGGTTGGGGAACGGGGCTGGGGTGAACCCGGCGCGGGTCGCGGAGCTGGCGGACGCGGCGCAGGGGACCCGATCGGTGGTGGCGGGGTTGTTGGCGGCGGTCCGGGCGGCGACCGGGGCCGGGCGGGTCACCGGCAGCGGCCTGATGAGTCCCCGGTACCTTCGCTGGACCGCCGAGGTCATCGGCGTCGAGCGGATCCTCTACGCCACCGACTACCCGTTCATCCCGACCGGCGGCGGACGTGCGCGCGCGTTCGTCGAGTCCGCCGCGCTCACCCAGGCCGAGAAGACCTCGATGGCCTCCGGTGGATGGGAGCAGCTCACCGCACACCTCGGTCGATGACCTGAGCCGGTAACCAGCGTGGTCCTGCCCCTTAGTGGGTGTTTGACGATTCGGCCCGTTTGAACACCACCCCGTATCGGGGCGCCGGGCGGTGCGCTGTCCCGCGTAACGATCCTCGACCGACACTGCGGGGTGGCGTCCTTGCCCGCCCTGGCCGAGTATCTGGACTGTGAACTAATCACTTCGGATGGCCGGCTGGCCAGGGCGACCGGCCCCCGCTGCCCCGTCCGCGTCTTGCGCTGATGGGGAGGCGGCAGGTGCTATTCGTGTCAGCGGCGCCGGGTCGGTGGCAGGCAGGCTCAGGCGGACTGGGCGGCTGCGACGGCCGCGCCCGCGAGCGCCGGGAGCTCGAGGTTTCCCTCGTTCCAGTAGATGTGCTGGGTCAGGTGAGCGATCCGCCAGCCGTCGGGGGTGCGGACAACCCGGTTGGTGTAGGAGCCACGCATGAGATAGAAATCGCCGCCCGCCGCGCCCGCCAGGTAGTGCTGGGCATACATATAGGACTCACAGACGGCGTGGTCGTCGTCCGCGAAGGTGATGACGTGGTTCGGACTCAGGTGCTGGCGTGCGGTGAAGCCGCCGAGCACGCGGGCAGCGAAGTCGACGAACGCGTCGCGCGGGAAGTCACTCGGGGGTAGGCCCGCCTCGGAGAAGTCGACGTGCACCGGGTCGGTGAGGGCGTCGGCAAGGGCCGTCCAGTCGGCGCGATCGACCGCCATGGCGTAGCGGATGACGACCTCGCTGATCGCGGTGCGGTCCTCCAGGCGGGCGACACGGGCCTGCAGGTCATCCGGGTCAGTCATGTGTCCTCCGTCTGATGGTTGGTGTGCCGTCAGCTATTGGCGCTGTGCCGACCGTAGCAGAGTCTCGAACCGTCAGCGGTACGCTGTTCACGTGCCGTCCGTCGACCTGCATCGCACCCCGACGATCGCAGCGGTCCTGGACCAGCTGGGTCGGCGGATGCGTATCCGCTCCGAGTCGGTGCTCGCGACGAAGGGGCTTCGGCCCCGCCACCTCGTCGTCCTGACCGTCCTCCGGGACAACGCCGACGTGACCCAGCAGGGACTGGCCCCGATCCTGCAGATGGACAGCACGAACCTCGTCGGGCTGCTGAACGAGCTCGAGGAGTCCGGGCTCGTCGAGCGGCGCCGCTCCGCTCAGGACCGCCGCCGGCATCTGGTCGGCCTCACCAAGAGGGGCGAGCAGCGGCTCGCCGACGTGGAGGAGGCCCTCTCCTCCGCCGAGGACGACGTTCTGTCCGCGCTGGGTGCTGAGGAGCGGCAGACCTTCTACGCCCTGCTCCAGCTCGCGAACAACGGCCACCTGCTCTCGTGCACGGCCGACGGTCAGGGGCAGGACAGCCAGAACGGCGACAGACCGTCCGTGGCAACCGGGTGACCGGATCCTGCGAGCAGGGCCGCGCCGCTGGCCCTCAACCCCAACGACCGTTGCAGATGCTTTGGTTCTACCGCTATCGACGGCAGGAGGCCGGTGGAGCTTCGCGACCTTGAATATTTTCTCGCGGTGGCGGAGGAACGGAGCTTCACCCGTGGGGCTCAGCGGGCCTTGATCGTCCAGTCGGCCGCGTCCGCGGCTGTCCACCGGCTGGAACGCGAGCTCGGCCATCGCTTGTTGGACCGGGGAACCCGAGGCGTCGAGCTTACTGACGCCGGCCGCCTGGTACTGGGTCGGGCACGGACCCTGCGTGAGCAGGCCCGCGCCGTGCGGGACGACCTCGACGCACTCGCCGGGGGGTTGCGCGGCAGCGTGACCCTTGGAACGGTCCTGTCCACCGGCGAACTCGACCTGCCAGCGATCCTGACCGGTTTCCACCGCCTGCACCCCGGCATCTCGGTGCGCCTCCGGCTCTCCGCGGGCCCGGAGAACCAGCACCTGCAACGGCTGCTGGCCGGGGAGTTCGACCTGTCGCTCGTCCCGCAGCCCGACCGGCCACCCGCCGGTGTCACGATCACCCCGGTGGCGCAGATACGCCTGGTCCTCCTCTGCCGCCGGGACGACCCGCTCGCCCGGGCCCGGGACGTGCGCTACCGCGACATCGCCACCTGCGACTACGTCGATTTCCCCGCCCTATGGGCAACCGGGCGCTGGTCGACGGGCTGTTCCAATCCGGGGGCGCCACCCGTGCCGTGGCCTTCGAAGTCGTCGACGTCGACAGCGCGATCGCGCTCATCCGGGGCGGCCTCGGGATCGGTTTCCTTCCGGACCATGTCACCGACACCGCGCCCGACCTCGTCGCGGTCGATCTGCACCAACCACCGCCTCAACGCCGGCTCGGACTCGCAGCCCCCGCGGACCGCTCCCTCAGTGCAGCGACCACCGCTCTGCGGCGGGCCATCGTCCAGGCAGGCGACCGCCACCCGCTGACAGGGACCGCGCACGAGCCCGGTCAGGTCGTCATGACAGGCAGATTGAGGTAGGACGCCTGCGATCCGCCCGTGTGGACGACGAGTCGTCCATCGGGCCGCCCGTCGTAGAAGTCGTTGCCCGGGAAGATCCCGCCCAGCGGGTTCCTGGCGCTGATGACGAGCCGGAGCTGCTCCCCGGGGTGGAACACCAGGCCGATGGGGAACAGACCGATCTCGACGTCCACGATCTGTCCGGACTGCAGCTTCTCCACGCGGTCGAAGGTGTGCTCCGGCACCGCGTCCGTTGCCGAAGTCTCGTCCAGGTGCCGCAGGGAGACGCGCAGGCGACCGGGCGAGCCCTTGTACCGCAGCACGGATCCGCTGCGTTCTGTCACGTCCTGGATCATCGCGCCCTGGTTGGGCGTGTTGAACTGCTGCAGGGGCGTGGCGTTGGCCGTCAGCTTCTGCACGAGGACGAAGAGATCCGCGTCGTCCGCGTCCGGGGTCTCGACCCACAGATGCACCTTGGGATAGCCGACCAGTGTCGTCTCCTCGTTGAAGCGCACCACAAACGACACCTGCCCGGGAAGTGTCGCGGCGTCGTACGGTGCCGTCGCCGCGCCGGGGGCCGCGCCGGGGCTCAGCGTCCGGGTGCCCCCGTCGAGGTAGTACTTCGTGTCGGTGACGTCGTCCGGCGGGAACTGGGGCGCCGGAAGGCCGGTGCGGTCACCGCCCTCGAGGTCGAGCAGGGCGTACCGGACCCGCGGGGTCCTTTCCCAGCCGTTGTCCTCACCCTTCAGATAGTGGTCGAAGAACCGCCGCAGGTCCTCGACGTTTGCCTCGTCGTAGTAGTCGGGCCATTCCAGGCTGGCGTGGATGCGCAGCCATTTCTCGTCGGATGCGATACGCCGCCAGGCGCGGAACGTCCCGGCCGTGTGCAGGGTGTGGGAGTAGCTCGCGACGACGTAGGCAGGGACGGTGATCCGGTCCAACCGCGGGATCTTGTCCGACCACACAGAATTCATCATCGGGTATCGTTCCGCCTCCGCGAGCACGTCCTCGCGACGGTTCCTGCCCGCAAACTTGTGTTGCAGCATGTCGGCGAAACCGAGGTCCGGCATGCCGCCGCGCAGAACGAGATCGCGGTAGACGTCACTGATGCCCTCCCACGGGTTGATGGCCGCCAGGTGTGGAGGTCGCTCGGCCGCGGTGAACCACTGCGAAACCGCCAGGTAGGAGGTACCGCTCATCGCGACCTTGCCCGTGCACCAGTCCTGGCCGGCCAGCCACTCGATCAGGTCGTGGCAGTCCTGGCCCTCCTGGCGGTCCCACACGACGCTGTCGCCATCCGATTCGCCGACGCCGCGGGCATCGGGGTTGCAGATCGCGTAGCCCTGCGCGCACCAGTACGCGGGGTCGGGACCCTCGAATTTCTCCAGACCGGACACGAGGCCGTTGTCCAGGCCGACCAGGTCGAAGATGCCGGTAACGCTGGGCGCGGTGCCCTCGCTTTTGCCGTACGGACTCCACGCGATGATCACCGGGACTTTTTCCGTGCCGACCGGGCGGAAGACGTCGACATAGATTGTCATTCCATCCCGGAGTCGCACCGGGACGTCCTTGTCCAACACGATGTCTGTCGCAATGGGCCGGAATTTCGGATCGATCCGGTAGCCGGCCGGCAGCGTGCGCGTGCCCGGCTCGAACGGGCTCAGCACCCCGCGCGCCGGGCCCGCCTCGTAGGGGTCGGACGGGACGAACACCCTGTCGTCGTCGCTCATGCGTATGTCGCACCTCGTGTCTGGGTCGGGGAGTCGGTGGCTTGTGCCGCACCCTCACCGTGACTCACCCCGGTCCTGGATACCAACGATGATCGTGGATGCTCGCCATCACCGATATCGATGGCCGGGCTGGCGTAGGCCGGCCGATGAGCTCGATGGACGGGGCGCTTGGGGTGCGGTTCAATTGTCCGGGGCCATTCCTCGTTCGATGAGGTCCAGGACCGCTGAGTAGGCCGCGTCGCCGCCGCCGTCGGTGAAGCTTCCCGCCACCTCGATGCTCACCGCGCCGTGCACCGCCGCCCAGATCGTCATCGCGATCGGTTGCGCCGGGCCGCGTCGGATCGTGCCGGCCTGCTGGCTGGCGAGGATGGCGTGGACCAGGCCGTCGAAGGAGAGGTCGGCGTGCGCGCCGACCTGATCGGCGGCCGCGGGCAACCAGACCCCGGCGCCGAACATCAACCCGTAACCCACCGGGTGCTCCAGGGCGAAGCTCCGGTACGCCCAGCCCACCTCGCGCATCGCATCCCGGGCGGGCAGGTCCGCGCGCCACGCCATCGCCTGCGCGAGCCGGTCGAAGCCTCGGGACAGGACCGCTGCGAGCAGGCCTTCCTTGTTCTGCAGATGGTTGTAGACGCCCATCGGGGCCACCCCGGCCTCCGCGGCGACCGCCCGGACCGTCAGACCCGCGACGCCCGCGCGCTCGAGCACCCGTTCAGCTGCCTCGACGAGGGCGGCTCGCACGTTTGTCGTCCGCCGTTGCACAGCGGGTTGCCTGTCCTCAGCCACGGGCGGACCGACGTGGACGGGCCCTCACGACCGCGGCTTGACGGTCGTAGAACAATGCTCTATACATGTAGAACATCGTACTACGCGACCGGGGTAAGCCCCGACGAGAGGATGACCGCAATGCTGGCTGCCCAGATCTCACGCTTCGGGGGGTCCGAGGTCCTCGAGCTCAACGAGGTCGACCGGCCGACACCGAACGCCGGCGAGGTGGTGGTCGCGATCGAGGCGGCCAGCGTGAACGGGCACGACACCATCCTGCGCTCGGGGGGGATGAAGTTCGTCTCCGGACGCCGCTTCCCCATCGGGCTGGGCCTTGACTTCGTCGGTGCCGTCACCGAGGTCGGCGCGGGCTCGTCGCGCTTCACGGTCGGGGAGCGGGTGTGGGGCACGGTCCACCCCCAGAAGAGACATGTCGTCGGCAGCGCCGCCGAGTACGTGGCCGTCACCGAGGACCGCCTCGGGGCTGCCCCGTCCGGCCTTCCCGCCCCGGATGCCGCAGCCCTGGTGGTCGCCGGCGCGACCGCGCTGATCGCCCTGCAGGACGCCCTGGCGATCAGGAGCGGCCAGCGCCTGCTCATCCGAGGTGCGGCCGGTGGCGTCGGGTCCGCCGCCGTCCAGATCGCACACGCCCGAGGCGCCCACGTCACTGCCCTGGCCGGCGCCCGATCAGGCGACAGTCTCAGGGCACTGGGGGCGGACCTGGTGCTCGACCGGAGGACCACCGGCCCCGGGCCGGTCGGGCCCTTCGATGCGGTGCTGGACCTGGTGGGCTCACAACTCCCCGCTGGCGTCGGCGCCTGAACCGATCGGGACGGATGGTCACTGTCGCGATTTCCGGTCCGGCCCTGGTCACCATCGCCCTGTCGAGGGTCCACGGGCCGAGGCGGATCCGGACCTTCAGCGCAAATCCTCACACCGACGTTCTGGACGAGCTCGCGAAGCTGGTCGACACCGGAGCGCTACGGCCCGTCGTCGCGAGCGTCCGACCCCTGACCGAGGTCGCCGAGGCGCACCGGGCGTTCGAGCGAGGCGGCGTCCTCGGCAAGCACGTCCTCCTCGTCGGCGGCGCAACGTCGCCGCGGTGAATGGGTGGCTCGGTTCACCGCGCGGCGGCGCGGGCGGGCAGGCGCGCTGAAAGCCACCGGAGCACCGGCTGCAGCGCGTCGTCGGAGTTGCGCTCGTAGATCAGCCCGTGGCCGTTGCCGGCCACGCCGTGCTCGGCCAGGCGGAGGTGCTCGACGTCGGTGCCCGATGCCAGGAGGTGGTCGACGGTGGCCCGCCCGGCGTCGGCGAATGGCGAGGCCCCACCGTTGACCACGACGATCGGGATCCCGTCCAGCGCAGGTATCCGCCGTTCGCGCGGATCGGCCGCGCGGAGCTCGTCCGGACCGTTCCGGGGCGGGCCGTACCGCATCGGTGCCGCCGTCAGACCCCACACCAGGGTGTGCCGATGTTGGGGATCGTGGCGAACGGCGGCCCCATCGGCTCGACGGCGACAATGACCCGCACGAGCGCCGGGCGCCGGTCGGCGACCAGCCAGCCGACCGGGCCGGAGGCGGAGTGGGTCACCACGACGGCGGGGCCGATCCGGTCGAGTAGCGCGGCGATGGCGTCGGCGTCCATCTGCTGGGACAGCACCAGGTCCGCCGGCAGCGGCCCGAACTGGGCGATGAACGCATCCGTCGCGGGTCCGTCGTCGGGATCGAACGGCCACTGCGTGTGGCTGGCCGCCATGGACCCGGGGTAGAACACCGTCCGTCCCTCCTCGTAGGTGAAGCCGGGGCCCGGCTCGCCCACGGCCTCGACCTGGTAGCGCGAGCGGCCCTGCGTCGCACCACCGTGCACGAGCACCACCGGATCGGGGTGGACCAGGGAGACGGGAGCTTCCCACGCCACGAACATGGCACCGCGCTGATAGGTCTTTCCCTCGTCCTCGACCCGCGTGCCGGGGATCCAGAACTGTCCGCGCCGGCTCGTGCGCGGCGGAACCCGGGTCCAGAACGCGCCGCCGGACTCCGGCCGGGAGGACGTGGTCACGTCGTCATCCGGGACAGTTCTTCGAACTCCTCGTCACTGAGGGCAATGGACCGGGCGGCGAGATTGTCCTCGAGGTGCTCCACCGAGGAGGTGCCCGGGATCGGCACCATCACCGGTGAGCGCCTCAGCAACCACGCCAGGGCGACCTGCGCCGGGCTGACGCCGTGGCGGGCCGCCACGGCGTCGAGGTCGCCTCCCTGCCCCGCCAGCTGCCCGACGGCCAGGGGGACGAAGGGGATGAACGCGATCGACTCGCGTGTGCAGGCCTCCAGTACGTCCTGCGCGGTGCGGCTGACGAGGTTGAACTGGTTCTGCACGGAGGCGATGGAGACGATGGCCTGGGCTGCGCGTAGCTGCTCCAGGGAGACACCGGACAGCCCGACGTGGCGCACCTTGCCCTCCTCCTGCAGCTCCTTCAGGGTGCCTACCTGCTCCTCCAGGGGCACCGTGGGGTCGATCCGGTGCAGCTGGAACAGGTCGAGCGTCTCGACGCCGAGACGCTGCAGGCTCATCACCGCCTCCTGGCGCAGGTACTCCGGGCGCCCTAGCGGGGGCCCAATCGGAGGCCTGGCGACCGTGGATCGGTCCGGTACGGGTCAGTCCGGCCTTGGTGGCGATGACCAGCTGCTCGGGGTAGGGGTACAGCGCCTCATGGATGAGCTGCTCCGCGACGTAGGGCCCGTAGGAGTCGGCCGTGTCGATGAAGTCCACGCCGAGCTCCACGGCCCGCCGCAGCACCCGGATCGCCTCGTCGTGGTCCTTCGGCGGCCCCCACACGCCGGGCCCCGGGAGCTGCATGGTCCCGAAGCCCAGCCGGTGGATCGTCAGGTCACCGCCCAGGGAGAAGGTCCCGGCGTCCGTCGTCGGAGTGGGGTCCGCTGCCATCGGTCCTCCTGCGCATCTGCTGTCACCGCCGGCGCCTCCGGCCTGCCACGTCCAGCGTCGCCCGGGGACGTCGATCCCCACGAGCCGGGTGCCACCCGGCGGACGACTGTCGCAAGAATCCGGACACGGCAGCGTCCCGGACACCGGTGTCACCGGCCCCCGCCCGGCCGCGCGGGCTCGATCCGGGCTCGGAGTTCGGTGGGGGAGGCGCCGAAACGGGCCTTGAAGGCGGTGCTGAAGTGGTTGGCCCGGGGGAACCCGCAGCGCGCGGCGACCTGACCGACGCTCAGATCGGTCTCCAGCAGCATCGTGCGGGCCGCAGCGAGGCGGACCCGGACCAGGTGCGCGTGCGGGGTTGTCCCGGTGGCCCGTCGGAAGAGCCGGACGAGGTGGAACTTGCTGACCGCGGCCTCCGCCGCCAGCCGCTCGAGAGTGAGGTCGTCCGCGTGGTGGTACTCCATCAGCTCCAGCACCGCGTGCAGGCGCCGCTGGAGCAAGGGGGCCGGCACCCGGCGGTCGCGCGTGCTCGCCGACGAGCCCAGGTCGGGCCCGAGCAGGTGGGTGGCCAGCCACAGCGCCCCCGCCTGCCCGTAGAGGTTCACCGCCCCTGCCGCCGCACCACGCGCCAGGGCGACGACCGCGTCGGAGGTGGCCCGGTCCTGCCTGGCCAGGATGGACAGAAGATCGGTGCGGGGGCGCGCACCAGCCCGGCGGTAGTGGTCGGCGACCTCCGCCACCAGTGCGGCGGGCAGGTAGACGTTGACCTTCTCCACCGGGCTACCACCGGGGCTCGGCAGCCGTCGCAGCCGCTCGGCCACCCCGGGGGGCGTGAGGCCGCTCGTGCCGGCGCGGTAGGCCGCCCGGCGTGGCGAGCCCCGGCCCAGCACCTCGATCTCCTGCCACCCGCTCACCACGACCACGACCGTCTGGTCCGGTGTGGCAGGCACCTCGACCAGGTTCCCGCCCGGGCCGGGGGTGACCGTGTGGTGGTCCACCAGCACCGACGTCCACCCCGCCGACGCGCTGCTGGCAATCAACCGGCGCTCGATGGACTCGACCGCCCGCACACTCGCCGGGGAGAAGCGCACCCCGCTCGCCGGTGTCCCGGTCGGTGCTTCGGTGACAGGGCTCTCGCTCATGGACCCTTCCTTCCAGGCGCGTCGACACCGCGGTCCACCGCCTGGTCGACGCCCTGACGCGCCGCTGACTCCTTACGGCCGTCTCCAGGCAGTGTGATCACTGGCTGATTCAGTCGGGCGTGTCAGCGTTCTTCAACCCCAGACCGAATCGCATTGACCAGCATGCTCACGAGTTGCTCCCCGCCGACCTCCCACTTCTCTTTCGCCAGGTGGCCGCTGAGCTCCAGTCAGGCGATCCCGTGAGCGCTCGAGATCAGCAGAGCGCCGTAGCGGAGAGATTCGGCTTCGCCGACCAGGTCGATGACGAGCGTCACCGCCTCCGGCGACGAGTTCACCGCCGACTTCAGCTCGCTCGGCACGCCGGCCATGACGGTCACCCGTGACGCCTGGTGTGAACAATCGAAGCAGGCGTTCGCCGGTTGGACGGCAACCCACCATGCAATCACCAATCATCTGATCACCATCGACCGGGGATCGTGCGACCATCCGTGCCCACGTCCACGTCGAGCACTGGGCTCCCCCCGAGGTTGCGGCCGGCGGCCCGAACTGCTGGCTGGTCGTCGGATTCTACGAAGACGTCGCCGTGCGACTTGCCGAAGGCTGGCGGCTGAGCTCGGTCAAGCTGTCGCTGACGTACCAGGAGAATGACGCGCTGCTCGCGGCCTCGATGGCGGCAGTGAGGAACTGATATCAAGATACAAGGGGACGAGTGATGGGGATACGGTCATAGGCCGCCGTCGCCACGTCCGGTTGACGCTGCTGCTCGCGGCTCGGCCAGCCGCCCGCCGCTCAACGGGACCTCCCACCGCAGCCGGGTCCCGGCGGACACCCCTGGCAGGTGGCAACGAGCCAGGTCCAGGCGGCCACCGTGGTCTTCGGCGCGCTGCCGCAGGTTGGCCAGTCCGCTGCGCCGCGTCACCCCGCCCATACCCCGCCCGTCGTCGATGATCACCACGCGGAGCCGGCCGGACCTGACCTCAACCATGACCTCGACGCGGTGAGCGTCGGCATGGCGGCCGACGTTGGTCAAGCCCTCCGCGACGACGGCGAGCAGGTCATCGACCACCTGGTCGGGGACCGCGAGTTCGACCGGCCCGGTGAACACCAGCCCGGGCCGGACGCCGAGTGCGGGGGTCAGCCGCGTGACGACCTCGGCCACGGCCGCCCGGATCCCGTCGCCGCCCGGAGCGTCGGGGTCGCGGAGGGCGAAGATCGTGGTCCGGATCTGCCTGAGGGTCTGGTCGATGTCCGCGACGACGTCGGCGAGCCGGTCAGCGCGCGGGTCGCTCGCGAGCCGGGACACGACGCTCTGCGCGGTCAACCCGGCACCGAACAGTCGCTGGACGACATGGTCGTGCAGGTCCCTGGCGATGCGCTCGCGATCCCGGGCCAACGCGAGCCGTTCGCGGTCGGCGCGGGCGTCGGTGAGCTCCAGGGCGATGGCCGCGTGGTTGGCGAACGCCCTCGCCAGCTGGAGATCGGTCGGGGTGAACGCCGGCCGGCCCGTCAACCGGCCCACCACGAGCGTGCCGCGGACCCGCTCGACGCCGGCCAGCGGCAGCACCATCAACGGACCGAAGGTGGCGATCCGGCTCAGTTGGACGACCGTCCGACCACCGGCGGAGGGGTCGGTCACCAGCAGCGGCCGGGCCGTCCCCAGGACCGTCTCCGAGGCCGTGCCAGCCATCGGGTAGCGGACCCCGGTCAGTTCGGTGGCGCCCAGCCCCGTCGCCACGGCGATAAGGAGTCCCGCGCGGTCCGGGGTGGGGAGGACGACGTTGACCGAATCGGCCCCGGCCAGCTCCCCGACGCGGCGCGCGACCAGGCTCAGCGGGTCCTCCCCGACGTCGGACAGCAACCGCCGGGTGATGTCGGTGGCCGCCTCGAGCCAGCCGTGGCGGCGCTGCGCCTCCTCGAGCAGACGGGCGTTTTCGATCGCGACCCCGGCCGTCGCCGCCAACGAGGCGAGCAGCTCCTCGTCCTCACCCTGCATCCGCGGGGCCGGGGTGCCACAGACGAACAGGGTCCCGACCAGGTCACCGTGGACCCGGATCGCGGAGCCGAGCAGCGTCGTCCCCGCGAAGTCCGGGCTGACGACGGCGGCCGGGCCCCCGGATACCCCGTCGAGCAGCCCGGCGGCGGCCACGAGGTCGGCGATCCCCGCCACCGGCGCCACCCCGGCCTGCATAACCAGGGCGGTCCCCCCGGCGGGGGCGAGCAGCGTCAGCGCACCGTGCTCGGCCGCGAGCAGTTCCCTCGCCGCCTCCACGACGTTGCGCAGCACAACGGGCAGCGCGACATCGTCGGTGATCATCTGGGTGGCACGCAGCATCCCGTCCAGGCGAACGCGGGCACCGTCGCCCACCGGGTCCGACTTCCTGGACGGCGTCACCGCCCGGACGTTAGTGGGCGGGCCGGGCGAGCCCGACGCCCGCCCGGCCGGGTCGAAGGTTCTGCCCGGTCGCGACGTTTGCCTGTTCCCGGTCGGCCGGTGCGCAGGTCAGGCTCAGACGATGACCGTCTCCGGCACGCTCGTCCATGACAGCACCGCGACCGCATCGACCCTGCAGGAGGTGGCGCGGGGACAGCGCGTACCCGGCGGGATCGTCGTCGGTGTCGACGGGTCGGGGTGTTCCCTCGACGCCCTGCAGTGGGCGATGGACGAGGGGGAGCTGCGCGGGCTACCCGTCCACGTCCTGATGAGCTGGCACATGCCACCGGTCGCCGGGATGCCGATGGTCGTCCTGCCCCCGGAGGTCGATGTCGCCTCGGCCGCCCGTCAGCAGCTCGACGAGGTGCTCGCCGAGCGGCCGGGTCCCCCCGGCGGACGCTCCGCCGCCTCACCTCTGAGCTCCTCGATCGCGCAGGGCAGTCCCGCGTGGGAGCTCCTCGACGCCGCGCAGGACGCGTCGCTGCTGGTCGTCGGGACCCGGGGCCACGGGGGGTTCGCCGGCCTGCTCCTGGGCTCGGTCAGTCAGCACTGCGCCGCCCACGCCCGGTGCCCGGTGGTCATCGTGCACGGCAGCCCGCAGCCGTGACGACGCTCGGCCGGACCGTGCTGACCGACGGGTCGACCGCGACCCTGTGCCGGCTCCGGCCCGGCGACCGTCCGGGGAGCTGCGCCGGCAGGGTGTGGTCGAGCTGGTCGCCGTCCTGCTCGACGGCAACCCACCGATGTGGGAGGTGCTGCGCGACCTCGGGCGTCCCCGGTCACATCCCGCTTCAGCCGAGCCCACCGGCCACTCCGACGGTCAGCGTTTGACGGTCACCGCCCGCTGATACCGGGCACACCAGACACACCGGCGCCGACCTCGGTCGGAACGACGTTGTCCGCGGGTCCGTGCCCGGTCGACGACGCTCCCGCATCGGTGACGGCGGTGTTCTTGGCGGGGTCGAGGATGCGGTAGGCGAGCAGTTTGATGCGGTCGCTGGCCAGGGCCCAGATGATCGCGTAGCCCCACACGAAGGCGGCCCAGCCCCAGCCGAGTGGGGTCATGAAGAGCCCGTAGACGGCAATGAGGGTGGCGATGGCCTGGGTCCCGAGGACGGCAATTACCAGGATTCGGGCGGGGCGGATGGACCAGAACGGCCCGCGGGTGCGGGTGAGGAAGATGGTGAGGTGTCCGGCGACGGACAGCATCAGATACATCATGGTCTGCAACTGTGGGCGGCCGAGGTCGAAGACACGGTCGCCGAGGTAGAACAGTCCGAAGGCGGCGATCGGACCGACGACGCCGAGGACGGTCGCGATCCCGAGCACCAGGCGCATATTCCAGGCCTCGGGCTTCATCCGGTAGCGGACGTTGTCGTAGGCGATCGAAAGGATCGCGCCGTCGTTGAGCAACGCGAGCATGACGATCATGATTGCGGTGACGGGGAAGAAGTTGAACACGAGGATGGTGAGGCTGACGAACAGCAGCACCCGCAGCGTCTCGGCGATGCGGTAGATGGCGTAGGAGTTCATCCGCTGGAAGATCTTGCGGCTTTCCTTGATCGCGTCGATGATCACCGACAGCCCCGGGGTGAGGAGCACGATCGCGGCGGCGGCGCGGGCGGCGTCGGTGGCACCGGACACGGCGATGCCGCAGTCGGCCTTTTTCAGGGCAGGGGCATCGTTGACGCCGTCGCCGGTCATGCCCACGATGTGGCCGCGCTGCTGCAGAACGTCGACGATGTGGTACTTGTGCTCGGGGAGTACCTGCGCAAACCCGTCGGCGGTTTCGATGGACTCCGCGACCGCGGTGCTCTCCTTCTTCTTCACGTCACCGAGGCCGGTGGCGTCCAGAATGTTCGTGCCGAGCCCTACCTTCGTGGCGGTTTCCTTGGCGATGGCGATCGCGTCGCCGGTCACCATCTTCACGGACACGCCCATCGCCTTTGCGGTGGCGATGGTGGCCGCGGCGTCCTCGCGTGGTGGGTCGAACAGCGGCAGCACACCCAGGACGTGCCAGTCGCCGTCACCCTCGGCGCGGGCGACGCCGAGGGAGCGGAACCCCCGCGCGGCGAAGTCGTTGACGGCCGCATCGACAGCGGGCTTGACCTTGGCGCTGTTCGGGGCCAGGGCCAGGATGACCTGGGGGGCGCCCTTGCTGACCTGGAACGTCGTTCCATCCGTGTCGGTGACGGTGGCCTCGGTCCGTTTGTGGACCGGGTCGAACGGCTCGAAGTGGGTCACGGTGTATCCGTGCAGGTCGTCCGGGTCACTCAGTCCGCCCAGGACGGCGAGGTCGATGGGGTCGTCGTTGTCGCGGCGGGAGGCCAGCGCACCAGCGAGGATCACGTCGGCCGCGGCGGTGTCGCCGACGCTGAACGGGTCGCCCAGCGTGAGCGAATTCTGCGTGAGGGTGCCGGTCTTGTCCGCGCACAGCACGTCCACGCCGGCGAGCTCCTCGATGGCCACGAGTTTGCTGACGATGGCCTTCTTCTTGGCCAGCAGCCGGGCGCCGACCGCCATCGTCACCGACAGCACGGTGGGCATGGCGACCGGGATGGCCGCGACGGTGAGAACCAGCGCGAACTGCAACGACGTCAGGAGCGGGTCCCCGCGCAGGGTCGCGACCCCCACGATCACGGTCACCAGGGCGAGCGCGAGGATGATGAGGTAGTTGCCGATCCTCAGGACGGCCTTCTGGAAGTGGCTGACCGTGTGGGCGTCCTGCACCAGCTCTGCGGTCTTCCCGAAGTAAGTATGGGTGCCGGTGGCATAAACCAGGGCGCCGATCTCTCCCCGGCGGATGACCGAGCCCGAGAACACGGCGTCCCCAGGACCACTGGTCACAGGAAGCGACTCCCCGGTGAGCGCGGACTGGTCCACCTCGATCCCATCCCCGGCCAGCAGCCGGGCATCGGCGGGGACGACGTCACCCAGGCGTAGCCGGATCACATCTCCGGGCACCAGCTCACGGGCGGCGGGCGTGGTCCGCTCCCCGTCCCGTCGCACGCGGGCGGTGACGGCCAGCTTGGCCTTCAACGCCTCGATGGCGTTGCCGGCCTGGCGCTCCTCGGTGTAGCCCACGACGGCGTTGGCCAGCAACAGCAGCAGGATGATGAAGAAGTCCGGCCAGTGACCCACCGCGCCCGACAGGATCACCGCGACCTCGATCATCCACGGGATCGGGCCCCAGGAGTAGGACAGGAACTTCAGCAGCGGGTTCGTCTTGTGCTCGGCGATCTCGTTCGGGCCGTACCTGCTCAGCCGCTTCGCCGCCTCGGCCCCGGTCAATCCCTCGGTCGAGCTGGCGAGCTCCTTCTCGAGGTCCGCTATCGGCACCGTCTTCAGGTCATCTTCCGGGGTCGGCGCCGCGCTGGGCGAAGAGCCAGCTCTGGGTTGCTTCACGTCGGTGGTCATCACGCAACTCCTGCTGCTCGAAGGATGCGGCCACCGTCGCTGCTGTGTTCCGCATCGTCTCGTCGCCGGCCGACCGCGGCCTCGCGAGCGTGATCACCACGCCGCTCGGGCCGGGACCCGCTCACCCGTGCGGCCAGACCCAGGAGGTGATCTCGGCGGGGTCCTCGCCGTGCGAGCGGGTCCAGGCGCGGGCGTGCAGTCGGGCGTCGGTCATCTGCTGACGGAGGCGGGCGGCGCTCGCTCCGAGGCCGGGGACGCGGTCGATGACGTCGATGACGAGGTGGAAGCGGTCCAGGTCGTTGAGCATGACCATGTCGAACGGGGTCGTGGTCGTGCCGTTCTCCTTGTACCCGCGGACGTGGAACCGCGGGTGGTTGGTGCGCCGGTAGGTCAGCCGGTGCACCAGCCAGGGGTAGCCGTGGAAGGCGAACACCACTGGCTTGTCAGTGGTGAACAGCGCGTCGAACTCGCGGTCCGGCAGCCCGTGGGGGTGCTCGTCCTCGGGCTGCAGCCGCATCAGGTCCACGACGTTGACGACCCGGGTGCGCAGCTCAGGCAGCTCGCGGCGCAGGATGTCCGCCGCCGCGACGGTCTCCAGCGTGGGTACGTCACCGGCGCAGGCAAGGACCACGTCGGGCAGCTTCGGGTCCCCGCCGTTGCGGGCGTCCAGTATCGCCTCGGTTCCCGCCCAGTCCCACATCCCCAGCCCGCGCGTGCAGTGCGCGATCGCCTCATCCATCGGCAGCCAGCTCAGCTCCGGCTGCTTGCCGGCGACGACGACGTTGACGTACTGCCGGGAGCGCAGGCAGTGGTCGTAGGTCGAGAGCAGCGTGTTCGCGTCCGGGGGTAGGTAGACCCGCACGACGTCGGCCTTCTTGTTCATCACGACGTCGAGGAAGCCGGGGTCCTGGTGGGTGGAGCCGTTGTGGTCCTGGCGCCACACGTGGGAGGACAGCAGGTAGTTCAGGCTCGCGATCGGGCGCCGCCACGGGACATGACCGGCGGCCTCCAGCCATTTCGCGTGCTGATTGAACATCGAGTCGACGATGTGGATGAACGCCTCGTAGGAGGTGAGCAGCCCGTGCCGCCCGGTGAGCAGGTACCCCTCCAGCAGCCCCTCGCACATGTGCTCGGAGAGCACCTCGACGGTGCGCCCCTCCGGGGACAGCCGGTCGTCGAACTCCCCGACCTCCGCGTACCACTTGCGTCCGCCCTCGTCGAGCACGTCCTGCAGCCGGTTGCTCGCGACCTCGTCGGGACCGAAGAGCAGGAAGTCGTGCGGGTTGGCCGCGGCGACGTCGCGCAGCCAGCCGCCCAGCACCCGGGTGGCCTCGTGCTCGACACTGCCGTGTGCGGGGACCTCGACGGCGTAGTCGCGGAAGTCCGGCAGTTCCAGGTCGCGCAGCAGTATCCCGCCGTTGGCGACCGGGTTCGCGCTCATCCGGGCGTTGCCGGCCGGCGGCAGCTCCAAAAGCTCCGCGACCGGTCGCCCGTCGCCGTCGAACAGCTCCTCGGGCCGGTAGGAGCGCAGCCAGTCCTGCAGTGCGCGCAGGTGCACCGGGTCGCTGCGTAGGCCGGTGATCGGTACCTGGTGGGCGCGGAAGGTCCCCTCCACCTGCTGGCCGTCGACGATCCGGGGCCCGGTCCAGCCCTTCGGGGTGCGTAGCACGATCATCGGCCAGGCCGGGCGGGTGGTCTGCCCGCCGGTGCGGGCGCCGTCCTGGATGGCCGCGATCCGGTCCAGGCAGGTGTCCATCGCCGCGGCCATCGCCTGGTGGGCCTGCGCGGGGTTGGTGTCCAGCTCCGCGGACACGATGTGCGGGTCGTAGCCGTAGCCGCGCAGCAGCTCCAGCAGCTCCGACTCGGGGATGCGGGCCAGCAGCGTCGGGTTGGCGATCTTGGACTGGTTCAGCGCCAGGATCGGCACGACGACGCCGTCCTTCGCGGGGTCGATGAACTTGTTGGCGTGCCAGCTCCCCGCGAGCGGTCCGGTCTCCGCCTCACCGTCGCCGACGACGCAGAACACCGTGAGGTCCGGGTTGTCGAAGACCGCGCCGTAGGCGTGCAGTAGTGAGTACCCGAGCTCGCCGCCCTCGTGGAAAGAACCCGGCGTCTCCGGCGCACAGTGGCTGGGGACCCCGCCCGGGAAGGAGAACTGGCGGAACAACCGGCCCATGCCGACCTCGTCGCGGGCGATGTGGGAGTCCAGCTCGGAGTAGGTGCCCTCCAGCCACGCGCAGGCGTTAGGCCCCGGGCCGCCGTGGCCGGGTCCCATGACGTACACCGCGTCCAGGCCACGCGCCCGGATGACCCGGTTCGCGTGGGCGTAGATGAGGTTGAGCCCCGGGGTCGTGCCCCAGTGCCCCAGCAGCCGCGGTTTGACGTCCTCCGGTTCCAGGTCCCGGCGCAGCAACGGGTTCGCCATCAGGTAGATCTGCCCGACGGCGAGGTAGTTCGCGGCCCGCCACCAGGCGTCGAGCAGCCGCAGCTGTTCGGCGTCCATCGGCCCGGGAGCGTCGGCCAGGGTGTACGCGGTGGGGGCGACCGTGCGCCCGGTCCCGGTGTTGATGCTGTCGGCGGCGGTGTCCCCGCCGATGGAGGCCGGCGTTCCGGTCTGCCCGGCGGTGTGGGTCAGTGTCATGTTTCCCTCTGCTCGACGGGGCGTGCACCAGGCACCCCGCCCAGGACCGACGTCCGGGCCGCGTCGGGGTCCGGCGGCGCAGTTGATCCCACCGTGCCCGGAGCGTCAACTCCCCGACAGGGCCAGAAGTCCCCCACACCCGGGGCCGATACTCACCCCTGCCCCTGCTACCGCCCCTGCTACCGCTGTCCGGCCGCGGCGGCGCCGAACCCGGGCAGCTCGGGCAGAACGGCGGCATCGGGTAGAACGGCGGGCGTGAGCGACCCGGTCCGTGTCTTCCTGCTCGACGACCACGAGGTGGTGCGCCGGGGGCTGCGCGACCTGCTGGAGTCCGAGGGCCTGGAGGTGGTCGGCGAGGCGGCCACCGCAGCCGAGGCCATGGTCCGGATCCGGGCGCTGCGACCCGATGTCGCCGTCCTCGACGCCCGGCTGCCCGACGGCACCGGCATCGACGTGTGCCGGGAGGTCCGGTCCTCCGTGCCCGCGGTGGCCTGCCTGATCCTGACCTCCTATGACGATGACACCGCGCTGTTCGCCGCGATCATGGCCGGCGCCGCCGGGTACGTGCTGAAGGAGATCCGGGGCAACGAGCTGGTCGCCGGGATCCGCAGCGTCGCCCACGGCCGGTCGCTGCTGGACCCGAACCTGACCGAGCGGGTGCTGGCCCGGCTGCGCGACGGGGCGGCGCTGGACCCCCGGCTGGCGAGCCTGACCGAGCAGGAACGTCGCGTCCTGGACGGGATCGCCGACGGGCTCACCAACCGTCAGATCGCGACCAGGTTGTCGCTGGCGGAGAAGACCGTGAAGAACTACGTGTCCGCTCTGCTGGCGAAGCTCGGTCTGGAGAGCCGGACCCAGGCCGCCGTGCTCGCGACCCGGCTCGGCGACCGGACCTGACGGCGTGCCGCCCCGATTCGTCCGCGTCGACCCGGCCCAGCCCCGGTCGAGTACTGCTCTCGATCGAGCAGGCCCTCAGTCGAGCAGGCCCTCAGTCGAGCAGGCTGCGGGCTTGAGCCGCGGCGATAGCGTCCTCCCGGGCGTGCACGAGCAGAACGACAGGGGCGACGCCGGCCGGGGACACCGGGCTGTCGAGCTGCGATGCGGCGTTGCGGTCGGGGTCCAGGCGCAGGCCGAGCCAGCCGAGGCGGTCCAGCGCCTGCGCACGCAGCACCGGGGAGTGCTCCCCGATCCCGCCGGAGAAGACCATCGCGTCCAGCCGGCCGTCCAACGCCGCGACCATCGCCGCGATCCCGGCGCGTAGCCGGTGGCCCCAGACGGCGACCGCCGTCGCGGAGTCGCAGTCACCGTCGGCGGCCGCTGCGACGACGCGCGCTGCGTCGGCGGTCCCCGCCAACCCGAACAGACCCGACTCCCGTTCGAGCTCGCCGGCGACCAGCGCCGGCGACCCACCCCCGTGCGCCACGACGTATCCCGGGACCGCCGGGTCGAGATCACCGCTGCGGGTCCCCATCACCAGTCCCGAAAGCGGTGTGAACCCCATCGTCGTGTCCAGCGAACGACCGTCGCGCACCGCACAGAGCGATGCTCCAGAGCCGAGGTGGGCGCTGACCAGGGACAGCCCGTCAACGCGCCGGTCCAGCAGTTCGGCGGCACGGCGTGCATTCCAGGCGTGGGCCAGACCGTGAAAGCCGTAGCGGCGCACGTGCAGCTCCTCCCGCCAGCGCCGCGGGACCGCATAGGTCGACGCCTCGACGGGGATCGTGCGGTGGAAGGTCGTGTCGAAACAGGCGATGACCGGGGTGTCGGCGAGCAGGTCCAGCAGTCGGTCGAGCAACGCGAGCGCCGGACCCTGATGCAGCGGCGCCAGCTCAGCGAGAGCAGCGATCCGGTCACGGACGTTTCCGGTCACCCGGACCGGCCCGCTGAAGTCGGGGCCGCCGTGCACGACCCGCACGGCCACCGCGTCGACCTGCTCGCCGGTTGCCCTTCGCAGCGCGTCGGCGAGCTGGTCCTCGTCGGGCCGGCCGCCGTCCGCCGCGACATCCAGGTGCAGGACGACGTCGTCACCGTCCAGCAGGTCGATCTTCACGCTGCTGGACCCCGGGTTGACGACGACAACCCGGCGATCCCGGCTTATCCCGACATCCCCGTCGGAGACGGCCGCGGCCCTGTTGTCGTGGGTCACAACATCCTCCTCAGCACCCACCGCCACGACACCCGGTCGCGTCGACTGGGGCGCGGTGCCGGTCTACACGATCCGAGGTCGCCTGGCGGTCGTCGACGCCGATCAGTGGCAGCGGCTCGTTGACCGGTCAATCCCCACCGCCGGTTCCGCAAGCCGCGTGCGCGCACTGAGGTACCCGAGCGCCATTCCCACCTGTCACTGAGGCCTCCCGCACCTGTGGCTCCATGCGACAGACGAGAGCCCTGTCTGGCAAGCCACGCCCACGTGCGAGCGGGGCCTCAGCCCTCACTCGTGCCGTCTAGCGGTGCCGGCGCTACTCGGGCAGCGCTCACAGCGAGACCACCACCTTCTGCGCCGAGACTCCGTCCCGCTGCAGGTCCAGGGCAGCCTGGATGGCGTCCAGGCCACTGCCGACGATGCGCGCGGGCGGGGCCGCGACGTAGCGGCCCTGGGCCAGCGCGGCGGGCAGGAAGTCCTCATAGACCGCCCGGCACACCTCGTTGTCCATCAGGGTGGTGCCGAACACCGACCTGGTGTCGATGTGCCGCATGCGGTTCCGCACCGCCAGGGACGCCACGGAGCCGACAGTGCGCGGGAGGAGCCGCAGCATGTCGCCGGCGCCGGCGGGAGGCGCGCCGAGGGAGGCCGGTGGCGTCACCATCGAGACGAACCGCCGCCCCTCGCAGGCGGCGACCACGTCCGAGCAGGCCCTCGCGGAACCGGTGCCGATGGCCAGTGCCCCGGCGACCTCCTTTCCCGCCAGGGCGGCGATGACGTCGGCGACGGCGCTGGGGCTGTTGTGGTCGACGACCGCGGCCGCGCCCAACGCCCTGACGTAGTCGCCGTTCTTCGGCGACGCCGTGGTGACCACCTCGTAGCCGGCGGCGACGGCGAGCTGGATCGCGTTGGAACCCACGGAGGTCGAGCCGCCCCAGACCAGGACGGTCTGCCCGGTCGGGGCCGGTTCCGCGGAAGGCTGCGCCAGCCCGAGGTGGTCGCGCTGGAACAGCCCGCATGCCGCGGTGGACACCCCCAGCGGCAGAACCGCAGCGTCCTGATAGGTCATGGCGTCCGGGATGGGGCAGGACATCCGCTCCAGGGCGACGGTGCGCTCCTGGAACGAGCCCTCCGCCGCGGAGTTGCGCTTCCGGTCCACCCCGACGGCGTGGGACAGCACCCGGTCACCGACGGCGAAGCGGGTAACGGCGGAGCCGACCGCGACGACGTCGCCGGCCAGGTCCGAGCCGAGGACGAAGGGGTAGGTGATCCACCGGAAGATCAACGATCCGGTGTCCTGGATGACCCAGTCGATCGGGTTGACGGCCACTGCGCGGTTGGCCACGACGACCTCGTCGGCGCGCGGGGTGGGGACCGGTGCGGGGCCGACCTGCAGGCGGGCCTTCCTGGCCGGGATCCACGCGGCGGTGTTGCCCGGTTTGCCCGGGTTGTTCGCCGCGGGCCGGTCCTGCTGGTCCGCGGGGTGCGCGGGGTGCACGTGCGTGGTCATCGTCGTCCGTCCTCGGTGCTGGGCTTCTCGATCAGGAAGGTGGCGCCCGCAGCCTCGGCGAGCTCCGGCCCGAACAGGGCACCGGGGGTGTGCGCGCCCGGGCGGCCTTCACCGGCCAGTAGCCGCTGGGCGACCAGCGCGGCGACGGTGGCGGTGAACTGGGTGCCCTCACCGACGCGGAGCCACCCCTCGCGGACCCGGCCGTCGGGCCAGCGGACGCTGGCGTGCCCCCACGAGGAGGTGCGCGCCATCGGCTGCGCGCGCAGCGGGATCCGGGCGATCGCCCGCGTCGCCAGACCGCCGGCGCCGGGTAGGCGCAGCAACCTCGCGAGAACCGGCAGGGCGGCGCGCACCGCGGGGTTCGACGGCGCCGCCGGGGAGGCGGCGAGGACCGTGTCGGCGTCGCTGGCCCGCCAGGCCGCCAGTAGCTCGGCGCTGGCCCCGCTCCCGGTGGACAGCACGTCCCCGTCCGGGGTGGTGATCGAGGCCGGGCGGCCGCCCGCGGCCGCCCGGACCACGCGCCCTCCCCGGACCTCCGCCCCGCCGGTTGAGACCACCTCCACGATGGTCGCCGCCAGGGCGGGACCGACAACGCCGCCGTCCAGGGTGATCGCCGCCAGGGCGTCGGTGCGCACCGACGCCGGGCGCGGACGGCCCTGGCACAGGCGCAGCACCAGAGCCTCGGTTGCCAGCACCCCGAAACCCGCCCCGGTGACCAGCACCTGACTCCTCGCCGCGGCCTGGCGGTCCAGGGCCAGAATGTCGCGGGTCCCAGCGAGCTCGTTGGACACGTCGACGTAGTGCGTGCCCTCGGGGCAGGCCCGGGCAACCCGGACGGCGGTCGAGGTGAACGGGCCGACTGTGCTGACCACCACCCCCGGGCTTGCCGTGGCGAGCTGGCCCAGGGCCTGGTCCAGATCCCCTGTCAGGATGCGCGGTGTCCCGTCCAGCCGGGCGGCGAGCCGCTCAAGACGGCGGCGATCGCGCCCGACCAGGGTCAGGGCGCCCCCCGCCCGGTGCAGGTCAGCGGCGATCAGGCTGCCGGTACGCCCGCTCGCCCCCAGGACCCATGCTTCGGTGCTTCCCATCGTTGCCCCCTTGATGTCATGACGTGTCGTCACCAGCGTACGCCTCATGACACGTCGTGTCGTCATCTAGGCTGACCGAATGAGCCGATGGCGACCGGGCGCGCGCGAGCGCCTCGAGCGCGCCGCCCTGGAGCTGTTCACCAGGGACGGGTTCGCCGAGACCACCGTCCCGGAGATCACCGCCCGCGCCGGGCTGACGACCCGCACCTTCTTCCGGTACTTCGCCGACAAGCGCGAGGTGCTCTTCGCCGCCGAACAGGAGCTACCGGACCTGGTCGCCTCGCTCATGGCGCAGGCCCCGCCCGGTCTGGACGCGATGGGCGTGACCGCCTGGGGGTTGGACCGGGTCGCCACGACCCGCTTTCAAGGTCTGCACGAGCAGTTGCGGGTGCGACGTGCGGTCATCCGCGGCGACGACGGCCTGCAGGAGCGGGAGTTGCACAAGCTCTCCGTTCTGACCGGCGCCATCGAGGAGGGTTTCCGAGATCGCGGGCTGGACGGGGTGTCCGCGGCGCTGGCGGCTCGGATCGCCACGGCCGTCTTCGACGTCTCCCTCGACCGGTGGCTCGATCAGGACGGCGGGCAGCCGCTGGCCCAGTTGCTGCGCGAGTCCTTCGACGCGCTGCAGCCGCTTGTCGGCGATTAGTCGTCTAAGACGGGAGTGGGTCATCCCACGGCGGTACCGCACCGGCGGCGTCGAACCCGTTCCGGTTCAGGGCTGTTATGTCGAGGATCTCATCGACAACGCGCGCGATGGGCGCCGTGGCGTCGATGACGGTGCCGTTCGGGGTGTCTTCTCTGCTCTGGTGCAACCGCTGGATGAGTTCACGTTCGGCTTGCCTTCCGCCCCACTCGTCCCCCGCTCGTTCGTCGAGCCGCCGATTCAATGTGTCGAGATCGACCTCGAGAACGAACACGCCGTCGAACAGGCCGATGAACTGTAAAAAGTTCCGGGAACCCCCGCAGAAGAACGTTGCCGCCGCATCCTGGTTGGCGACCAGGGCGCTGACCTTCTCCACCTGCCAGAGGTGGTGCTCGTGCGAGTGTCCCGCGACCGCCGCTCCAGTGGCCGGATCGCCCTGGTAGGCCAATTCACGGTCACCATGGATGGCGTGGTAACCGCGCCGCTGAAGTTCCTCGCAGACCGAGGTCTTGCCGGTGCCGGAAACGCCTTCCACGAGATAGTTCCTCCTACCCACAGGCAGAGGGTAGCGGTGAACGCGTGGTGCTGCGGTGGCCTACCTGGCGTCGCAGCCCTGATCATCGGGGAGTCTCAGCCTCCGGTCCCGGTGGGTTGTGGAATCCGGTTGCGCTGCTGGAAACTGAGGCACGCTTCGCGGATGGTGCTTGCGTCGCTGTTGGTCGGCGGGTCGATGTGGCACAACCGGCACTGGCCCGGGCCGCAGCAGCGGGGGTGACGTCAGGCGTCAGTGCGGTCACGTTGACGCGGTGCTGACATGGGATCCACGAGAAGTGCCGCGCCGTCTGAACGGAAGGTGATCGGTGCCGTCACCAGGGGATCGGCCCGGCGTCGTTGGAGTAGGTCCCGGTCGGGCCGTCGTCTGGCAGCGTCGCCAACGTGATGGCGATCGCGGCGCCCTGCTCGGGCGTCCGGGTGCCGCTGCGATTGTTCAGGTCGGTCTTCACATACCCGGGGCAGCCGGCGTTGAGCAGGATATTGCTGCCCTGCAGCTCTTTCACGTATTGGATGACCACGGCGTTGAGGAACGTCTTGGACGGCGAGTAGGCCCCGGAGACCGGCCCGACGAACGAGCCCGGCGTGGTCTGCAACGTCAGAGATCCGACGCTGCTCGACACCATGACGACACGCGGGTGCGCCGACTGGCGCAGCAGCGGCAGGCAGGCGTTCGTGATCCGCATGACCCCGACGACGTTCGTGTCGACGACCCGCAGAACGGCCGCGGGGTCGATCTCGGTCGGGTTCTGCGGCATCCCGCCGGTGATCGCTGCGTTGTTGACCAGCACGTCCAGACCGCCGCGCTCGGTGAGCAGGTTCGCCGCCGCGGCCACGCTCGCGTCGTCGGTCACATCGAGGGGGACGCCGAACGCGTCCACGCCGGCGGCCCGCAGCTTCTCGACCGCTTCCTCCCGCCGGGCGTCGTCGCGGGCACCGACCCCGACGCTCCAGCCGAGCGCGCCGAGCCCTTCCGCGATCGCGTACCCGATGCCCTTGTTGCCGCCTGTTACCAGTGCTGTTGTCATGCCACCACCCTGCTCCGCGGCCGTCCGTCCGCCCAGGACCGCTTTGGTCCGGGCGGATACCGTGCGGGTATGGACACCCGACAGCTTCGCTATTTCGTCGCGGTAGCCGAGGAGCGGCACTTTGGACGGGCGGCCCGGCGCCTCGGCATCACCCAGCCACCGTTGTCCAGAGCCATCGGCCAGCTGGAGCGCCGGCTCGGCGTGCAGCTGCTGCAACGGACACCCCGCGGCGCGGTGCTGACCCCGGCAGGGACCGTGTTGCTGGACGAGGCGCGGGCCGCCCTCACCGCTGTGGACGCGGCCGAGCGTCGGACCCGCCGGGCGGGGGCGACGGACAGCCGTCCGCGGCTCGTCCTGGTTACGAAGTCCGGCGCGTCGACCGAGCTGCTCGCGAAGCTGCTCGATGCCTACGCGGTCGAGCCGGCGACGGTGCCGGTCGATGTCGAGCTGTGCGGCATGGGTGAGCAGGAGCAGTGGCTACGCGACGGCCGGGCGGACGTGGCGCTGCTGCACCGGCCGTTCGACAGCACCGCCGGACTGGACGTTGAGGAACTCGGGACGCAGGGGCAGGTCGTCGTCCTGCCCTCAGGGCATCCGCTGGCGACCCGCCGGAGTCTGCTGCTCTCGGAGGTCGTCGACCTGCCGTTCATGCGCTGGCCCGGCCGGGATAGGACCTACCCGGACGGGCCCGGCCCCGAGGTTCACGACCACGAGCAGATGTTCCAGCTCGTCGCTCTCGGACGGGCCGTCACCGTGCTGCCGGAGCAGGTCCGGGACCACCTGCGCTGGGGGCTGGCCGCAGTCCCGGCGGTGGACGCCCCCTTGGTGACGACGGTGATCGCCTGGCCTCCCCACAGCCGCTCCCGGGCTGTTGCCGACCTGATCCGGGTTGCGACCCGGCTATGACGTTGTGCACCAGGACACGGTCATGGCAGCAGCGGCAGCCGGCCGACGATCCGGTCCACGCGGTTGCGGGGGCCGACGATGCTGACGGCGCAACAGGCGAGCTCCGCCGGATCTGTGCCCGCCACCTGCTGCAGGTACTCGTCGTAGACGCGGGTCTGCTGGGCCGCCAGCGGCATGTCCGCCACGAAGACCCCTGGCGACTCCACCGCTCTGGCACGGACCTGCGCCAGCTGCTCGGCGGTCGCGCCGAGAACGGTGCATCCCGCCCATGGCAGCCCGGGGTGGAGTCCGCCGGCGGCGTCGCGGGCCGCCGGTCCGAGCAGGCCGCGCACGTGCGAGACGGTGGCACCGGCCACACATACGGCCGAGTTGGCGGCTCGCCCGGACGGCAGCGCGGTGTCCACCACGACGACCCATTTCAGCCGGGCCGATCGGGTCGGCTGCCCGGTCCGGACCTCGTGCAGATCGAAGCCCACGCTGGTCTCCTGCTGCACGTCCACATCCACCCCTCACCGTTGCTTGTAGCCCTGGACCCGATGACACTAGGCAGATGTCCGGCGTCCTGGATGGATGCCGTATCTAATACGGAGAGGCGGGCCCGATGGCTGATCTGGACGGGCTCGATACGGCGATCCTGCGGGAACTGCAGCTGGACGCACGGCGGACCAACCGTGAGATCGCTGCCGCGGTCGGCGTGGCACCCACGACCGCGCTGGACCGCACGCGGTCACTGCGCGAGCGGGGCGTCATCCGCGGAGCAACCCTCGACGTCGACCTCGCGGCCATCGGCCGGCCGGTCCAGGCACTCGTCGCGGTCCGCGTTCGCCCGCCGACCCGGACCAACATCGAGGGCTTCCGGGTATGGGTGGCCTCGTTGCCGGAGACGGTCGGGGTATTCGTCACCAGTGGCACCGAGGACTTCCTGATCCACGTCGCCGTCCCCGACAACGACCATCTGTACGCGTTCGTCATCGACCGGCTGACCGAGCGCCGCGAGGTCGCCGACGTCCGCACCTCCGTGGTCTATGAGCACCTGCGCAGCCGACAGGTCAGCCCCGTCGCTACCGGCCGCGGCTGATCGGGGCGCCGGCCGGTGTCGGGATGCTCCGACTCCGGTCTGGCCATGGCCGTCGAACTGTCCATCAGCCGCGAACGGCGCCCGCGAGCATTCCAGCGATGAACCGGCGTTGCAGGAAGAGATACAGCACAACGATCGGGAGGGCGACGAGAACAGCTGCCGCAGCAAGCAGCGATGTCTGCGTCGCATGCTGGCCCTGGAAAAAGGCGAGCGCGAGCGGTGCGGTACGCAGGTTGTCGCCCGTGATCATCACAAGCGGTAGCAGGAACTCGTTCCAGGTCCACATCGCGACGAGAAGTCCCATGGTGGCCAGCGCTGGGCGGGCTGCGGGGACGATCACGCGCCACAGGACGGTACGCTCGCTGGCGCCGTCCAGGCGTGCGGACTCCAATAGGCTGACGGGGAACGAGCGGAAATACGTCCGCATCCAGAACGTGCCGAATCCCAGAGACTGCGCCGTCTGGGGGAGTAGCAGTGACCAGTAGGTGTCAGTCAGACCCCAGCCTCGCAGGTCGAAGTAGAGGGGAATGACGAAGACCTCCTCGGGCAGCATCAGCCCGAGCAGAATCACGTAGAACAGAACCGTTCGCCCGGGAAAATGCATCGTCGCGAACGCAAAGCCGGATAATAGGCAGCACACAGTGGTGAGTGCCACGACACCGACGGTCACAATGACGCTGTTGAGCATGTAGGTGCTGAAGTGTCCCTGGACCCACGCCTGCTGGAAGTTCCCGGGTGCCGGGCGGGTCGGCAGGGTGAAACCCGACCCGGACTCGCGTGCCGGCGTGAAGGAGGAGATCAGCACCTGCACCAGGGGGGTCAAGGCGATAACGGCAAAGACGCCGAGGAGGCCGTAGTTGAATGCGGTTTCGCGACGGCTGATCCTCATGCGTTCTCCTCCGAGCCCTGCAGTCGCGAAATGAGCAGGGTGACCACCAGGATGACGACGGTCAGCGCGACCCCGAGCGCGGAGGCGGAGCCCACCTGGTTGAGCTCGAAGGCCCGCTGGTAGGCGAGGAAGCCGGGCACGGTGGTGGAGGTTCCCGGACCGCCGCTGGTGGCGACGTAGACCAGGTCGAAGGTCTTCAGGGCCGCAATCACGGTGAGCGTCAGGGCGACTGCGATCTGCCCGCGCAATGCCGGCAGGGTGATGCCGATGAACTCGTGCCAGAGTCCGGCGCCGTCCAACCTGGCGGCCTCGAACAGCTCCGGGTTGATCTGGCCGATGCCGGTGAGAAAGAGGACCAGGCACAAACCGATGCCGACCCAGGTACCGATCAGGCCGACCGCCGGTAGCGCGGTGGAGAAGTCACCCAACCATGCGCGGGTGAGAGAGCCGAGCCCGATCAGCCGAAGCACCTGATTCACCAGCCCGTCCGGGCCGTACATCGCGAGCCAGGCGGTGGCGACGACAACCGAGGCCACGACCTGTGGCAGGAAGAGCACGACTCGGAAGAAGCCGAGGCCGCGAAGCCGCGTCGCGCGGCTCATCACCGCACTTAGCAGCAGGCCGACCACCACCGGAATGCCCGCGTAGAAAAGGATCAGTACGAATGAATGCACGAACGCGGACCGCAGCGTGGAATCGGTGACGAGGTCGGTGTAGTTGCCGATTCCACTCCACGTCGCGGGGCTCAGCCCGTCCCAGCGGAACAGGGAGATCCAGACGGCCTGGCCGGCCGGCACGAGCAGGAAGATCGCGAGGACCGCCAGGCTGGGCAGCAGGTAGAGGTAGGCGCCCCACTGCTGGCGCCTCCGCCCCCGCCTGCGGGCTGGGCGCGCCGGACTGAGGGTTTTCCGGCCAACCCGATCCGGGTTGGCCGGTCTCGCCTGGTCCGCCTGCGTTGCCACCGGCGCCTCTCCCTCCGTGAGCGTTCGAGCGCTTGATCAGGGGCTCTTCACAAAGCCGCCGTAATCGGCCTGCAGCTTCTGGCCGAACTGCATCGGGGTGATCTGCCCTCCAGTCAGCTGTTGGACCGCGCTGGTGAGGGTGTTGTAGAAGGTGGGGGTAGCGTAATCCAGGTAGGGGACCAGGCCGCCACTGGTGCTGATCGATTTCCAGGATGAGGCGATGTCGACGCCCAGGGTGCCCGCCGGCGGGGAGTAGTTGCTGGGCAGGACCAGTGGCAGGTTCCCGGTCTGGACCAGGACCTCGGCCGACTTGGCGTTTGTGACGAAGTCGATATAGGCCGCGGCGGCATTGGCGTGCGGCGACTTGGACGTGATCGCCCAGGCGAGTCCCTCCCCGCCGAGGGTCTCCGGTTTGCCCCCGGCACCGGCGAGTGCGACAAATCCGACGTTCTTCGCGCCGAGAGCCTGTTCCAGCTCAGCCTGGCGCCAGGTCCCGTCAAAGCGGAGGACGCCCTTGCCCTGGCCGAACGCGGCGTCGGCATCGTCGCTACTGACGCCGTTCGCCCCCGCGGGAAGGTACCCGTCGGAGGCCCACTTCTTGACGATGGTCGCCGCCTTCAGGGGCGCGGCGTCCGTCCATGCCCCGCCAGTGGCTGTGACCAGGGCACTCGCGGGCTTCGCGCCGGCCGCCGCGGCCAGCACCGCTCCATAGATGTGGATTCCGGGGCTCTTACTCGCGTCGCCGTATTGGATCGGAAGCTGACCGGCGGCCTTGATCTTCGGCAACATCGCCTGAAGTTCGTCCAGTGTCGTCGGGGCCTTCAGACCGAGGGCGCTGAGATGCTTCCTGTTGTAGTACAGGCCGACGATCTCTCCGGTCTGGGAGACCCCGTAGAGGTTTCCCTTCTCCCACGTCTTCCCATCAGCGGTGAACTTGTTGAGGGCCAGTAGATCGGCGGGGATACGCTCTGTCCACCCGTACGTCGACGCCCAGCGGTCCATTGGCTGGAGCAGTCCAGCGCTCACGAATGCCCCCATGTCGGGGTAGCCCTGATTGGCCTGGACCACATCGGGGGGACTATTTCCCGACAGTGCCAGCTTCAGGGTTGTCTTGAGGTCAGCAAACGACTGGGTGTTTCGCTTGATCGTGATGTTCGGATACTTTGCCATGAACTGCTTATTCAGCATCTTCTGAGCGGTGTCGATCCCGCCGGTGCTGTTCTGGTCCCAGACCGTGAGGGTGAATGGGCCTTCGCTGGCGATGTTGGTGGATACCGGTGATGCGGAGGCGGCGCTGGAGGTGGAGGGTCTCGAGCCGCCGGGGGCGCACGCAGCCGTTCCGGCAGTTGCCGCCACTGCGGCGCCCCACAGCAGTGAGCGCCGGCTGATGGTCCGGGTGGCGGTGTCGAGGGCATTGTGGGTCATGGTGAGCCCTTCTCGATGTCGAGGAGCGGGGGATCCTGGGGATCCATGGAGTCGTTGGCCGGAGCCTGGTCGCCATCCAGGTCATCGGTGGCAGCCCAGTCGGCGATGCCGGCGAAGTCGCCATCCGGGTTGTGGGCGCGGAGGAAGTCGTGGATGTCGTGCCGGTGTGGGGCGCTGGCAGCCCCGCCGACACCGCGTACCGACAGCGAGGCAGCCAGGGTGGCGAAGCGCACCCGGGTGGACAGGTCCCAGCCGAAAGCGGTGGCTGCCATGAGAGCGGCAACGAAGACGTCGCCGGCTCCGGTCGGGTCCACGACCGTTACCGGGACGGCGGGAATGCTCAATCGCTGACCGGTTCCGGAGTCCACCGCGATGGCACCGGCGCCCCCGCGGGTCACAACGACGGTCTGGACCCGCTCGGCCAGAATCGCGGCCGCGTCGTCAACGGCATCGGTGCCGGTGTAGCTCAGAGCCTCGATCTCGTTGGGGACAAAGACGTCGACGCCGCTCAGCCGATCCAGAACAGTGGGGGACCAGGCACGCGTGGCGTCCCACCCAACCCCGCCGAAGACCGTGGTGCCAGCGGCGCGCATGTCACGTGCCCAGCCCGGAACCGCGCTGACGACGCCGACGTGGCAGGTCCGCGCCGTCGGAGGCGGTCCCGGCCACGAATCCGGGACCGACATGCCAGCTTCCTCATACGTGATGAAGCTGCGGTCGTGTTCGTCACTGACCGCGACGGTGAGCGATGTCTGCCCGCTGGTCGAGCGCTGCAGCCACCGCAGGTCCAACCCGGGCTCCTCGGCCAGCAGTTCCGTGACCCGCTGACCGAACAGGTCCGGCCCGACCACGCCGAGCATCCCCGTGGCGGCATCCAACCGGGTGGCGGCAACGGCCCGGTTGGCCACCCCTCCAGGACTGAGCAGAAAGCCGTCGGCGAAGACCTCCGATCCAGGCCTGGGCAGGGCGAGCCCGGAGAAGACCAGGTCGCAGAACACACTGCCTCCGACCACAACGTCCAGCGTCACCGGTGACGGACGGTGCTGGGCGGTCGCGGTGCTAGCGAGATCCAACAAGGCCACCTCCTCCGTCCTCGAGCGACACTGCTCATGCGCGAAGTGCGCAGGAATGACTTTCGTCGATCCCGAAGCGGTGCCCAGTGTGGTCGAACTGCGCAGATCCGTCAAGATGGATAGGCCTCGACTCCGGCGGACCGCGCACAGGTGACCGGCGATGAGGGAGCTTGCGTGGAAATGCTCGACCACCTAGCCTTCCGGTGTGTTGACGGAGGCCAGGCAGCGGCGGATCGTCGACACTGTCCACAGCAGCGGTGCCGCCTCGGTTCGGTCACTGGCGCGTCGGCTCGAGGTCAGTGAGTCCACGATTCGCCGAGATCTGCAGCGACTCGACCGTAACGGCGAACTGGTTCGTACCTACGGCGGCGCGATCTCCGCGTCCGGGCGTGGTCCAGGGGCACCGCCATCAGTGAGCTCGATGGATACAGGCGCCGACGGGCCTGAGGTCGAGGCACCGTTCGTCCTCGAATCCGGGCAGGACCTGGCCCTGAAACAACGCGTCGCCCGCGCCGCTGCGGCTCTGATCGATCCCGGCGACGTGGTGATCCTCGATATCGGCACCACGACGGCCCTGCTGGCGCGGGAGTTGCGCGGGCGTGACGTCACGGTCATCACCTCCAACCTCGGCGTTCTCGACGAGCTGCGCAACGATGATGCGGTGCGGGTGGTGTTGCTGGGCGGCGTCGTTCGCCGGAACTATCAGACCCTCGTGGGTTCCCTGGCCGAGTCAGGCCTGCGACAGGTGAATGCGGATGCGGTGTTCCTGTCCTGTACCGGGGTCCGCCGGAACGGCCGGGTTGTGGACAACATGGCGGTTGAAACGCCCATCAAGCAGGCCATGATTGACGCCGCCGATCAGGTTGTGCTGCTCGCAACGGAGGCGAAGTTCCCGGGCACCGGTTCGCTGCGGGTCTGCTCTCTGAACACCATTGACGTCCTCGTCACGACTGACGGCGCCGATACGAGCACCACCCAGCTGTGCCGGGACGCCGGCGGAAGGGTCATCACCGTATGAAGTTGTCCATTCTGGGCGGCGGAGGCTTCCGCACCCCCTACGTCTACCAGGCCCTTCTCCGCGAAACCGGCAGCCCACGGGTGGACGAGGTGGCGCTCTACGACATCAATGCCGACCGCCTGGCGAGCATGACGAGAATCCTCAGCCAGCTCGGCGAACCCTTCCCCGACGCCCCCACCCTTCGCCCGACCACCCGGCTGGACGAGGCTGTCGCCGGTAGCGACTTCGTCTTCGCGGCGATACGTGTCGGCGACCTTCCGGCGCGCTGCTGTGACGAGCGGGTGGCCCTGGACCTCGGCGTTCTCGGGCAGGAGACCACCGGACCAGGTGGGTTGGCTTATGCGCTGAGGACGGTGCCGACGATGATCGCTATCGCAGATCGGGTGCGAGAGCTGGCGCCGCGGGCCTACGTTCTGAACTTCACCAACCCCGCTGGGATCATCACCGAGGCGATGCAGTCCGTGCTCGGCGACCGGGTGCTCGGGATCTGCGACACGCCGTCCGGGCTGGGGCGACGGGCCGCTGCCGTCCTTGGACTGGATCACAATCGGGTGCGGATGGACTATGTAGGGCTCAACCACCTGGGCTGGATGCGACGTCTATTTTACGACGGCGTCGACGTCCTGCCTGACCTGCTCGCCGACGACGACCGGCTGGGCCGCCTGGAGGAGGGACTTGTCTTCGGGAGGGACTGGCTGCGTACTCTTGGATGCGTACCCAACGAATACCTCTACTACTACTACTTCACGCGAGACGCGATCGCTGGGATTCTCCGCTCAAAGGAGACGCGCGGAGAATTTCTACTACGTACCCAGCGGAAGTTTTTCGAGCAGGTCGCGGGAGATCGCGGCAGGGCCGTGGATATCTGGCGGGAGACGGTGGCCGAGCGCAGTGCGAGCTACATGGCCGAAGCCAAAGGTGGCGAACAGGGCAGCCCACGGCACAGCCGCGAGCCCGAAGTCGACCCATCCCATCAGGGTTACGCGGGCGTCGCGCTCGCCGTGATGAACGCCATCAGCCGCAACGAACGCGCCACCATGATCCTGAACGTCCGGAACGGTACGACCATGGCCGGCCTGCCCGATGATGCGATCGTTGAGGTGCCGACCACGGTGGACGCCAACGGTGTGCAGCCTTTGTCCGTCGCCCCACCCGACCTGCACCAGCTGGGACTCATGCAGCAGGTCAAGGCCGTCGAACGGCATACCATCACCGCCGCGACCACCGGCGACCGCGACGAGGCACTGAAGGCCTTCGCGCTCCATCCACTGGTCGATTCGGTCACCATTGGACGACAACTCCTCGACGGATACATCGAACGCATCCCCGAGGTCGCGGACGTTCTCGCGGGCTGACATCGCGCGCGCCATGTTGCAGTCATCTGAGATGAAGGCTTGCTGAGAGTACATGGTCTGGCAGGCGCTCCGAGAACCGTCCTGAGTCGATAGAGGCTGATCCGCTGCGGCCGCACCGATCGGGTGAACGCGACGAACCGGAGACCTGCTGTCATCACCGGCCCGGTCAGCGGTGGCACTGGTCCTCGTGTTCCCAGACCGGGTGCGGGGCCAGGCAGTCGGGGACCGTCCTCCTAGCGCTGCAAGGACACAGATTGATCACGGCTCTTGCCACGCCGTCGCCGGCTATGTCAGCATGAACCCCGGACCTCGTCGATGCGCTTCGATTCGCTTTGATGCGCAGGTGGTGCCCGAGCAGACCCACTCAAGGCCGAGGGGGAAGATGTTCACCAGTCGTGACGTCGCTGAACGCGCGGGCGTGTCTCAGAGCACCGTCTCGTACGTGATGAGCGGAAAGCGGTCGATCTCGAACACGACACGCGAACGCGTGCTTGCGGTGATGGCCGAGTTGACGTACCAGCCCAACGCCGGCGCCCGTGCGTTGGCCAGCCAACGCACGCAGGTCATCGGTCTGGTCGCACCGCTCGGCGCCACGATCGACGCATCCGGGTTACTCCCCTTCCTGGAGACCATCGCCAGTAGTGCGCGCGAGCGCGACTATGACGTCCTGCTCGTCACGGTTGACGAGGGGCCCTCGGCCCTGACCCGGCTGGCCGGCCGGCGCATCTGCGACGCAATCGTCGTCATGGAGGTCGAGGCGCACGATGAGCGGGTCGCCGTAGCCAGATCCGTCGGGGTACCCGTGATCTTCGTCGGCGTACCCGACGATGCTTCCGGTCTGTGGTGCGTGGACGTGGACTTCACAGCCGCCGGACGGATGGCCGTCGACGAGCTTGTCGCCACCGGCCATCGACGGATCCTCGTCGTCGGCCACGACGCCCGGACCATCGCCCGCGACATCAACTACGTCCGCCGGTTCGAGCGCGGCGTCGAAGAGGCTGCTGCCCGTTCCGGTGTTGCTGTCGACCTTCTGGCACCGGTCGAGGCGACCTCTGCCGACGCCTCCCGAGCCGCCGATTGGATCCTCGCGGCGCGCGGGGACGATCCAATCGGCGTGGTGGTTCCCAATACGGATGTGTCGCAAGCGCTACTGACCGCCCTGACCGCACGGGGTTTGGCCCTGGCTCGGGATGTGTCCGTGATCGGACTCTGCACCGACGCCGCCGCGGTCGGCATGGTGCCTCCACTGACGAACGTCTCACTGGAGCCGCGCGACGTCTCACGCCGTACGATGAACATCCTGTTTCGCAGGCTCGAACGAGCGGGTGACGCGCCGCCGAGTGGCGTTCACCTCGTCCAGTCCCGACTCACTCGGCGCGCAACCAGCCCCGGTCCCTGACCTCTCCGGACCTTTGTCCGATCGGGGCCAGCCGGCCTTGCGAGCACGTTCCCAATCTGCTTTATCGATACGTATCGACAGACCACCCATTCAGCCGCCGAACAACGGAGTCGGCGCAGACGGAAGGACGACGGATGACTCGACGTGGCATGAAGCACTTCGGACCTGGTGTGCGGCGCAGGACCGTGATGGCTGCGACCTTGGCGCTGGCTACTCCCTTGGCACTCGCGGGGTGTGGCGGAGGCAGTAGCCCTGCCGGCCCCAGCCAGGCGGGGGGCAGCGCCGCTACGGGGGTGACCCTGACCGCCCTGGACTACTACAACGACCAGCCCGTCAAGGGTATCTGGCAGACGGCTCTCACGAAGTGTGGGACCGAGTCAGGGGTCAAGGTCACCCAGAACACGGTGCCGGGTGGCAACCTGATACAAAAGGTTCTCCAGGAGGGCTCCTCCAAAACGCTCCCGGACATCCTGATGCTGGACAACCCTGACCTGCAACAGATCGCCGCGACCGGTGCACTGTCCCCGCTGAAGAACTACGGGATCAGCCCGTCCGGGTACTTTCCCGCCGTCACCAAGGCCTCCACGTACAAGGGCGAGCTGTACGGGTTGCAGCCGGTGACCAATACTATCGGACTGTTCTACAACAAGGATCTGCTCTCCAAAGCTGGGGTCACCCCGCCGACGACGTGGGCCGAGCTGCAGTCTGACGCCAAAAAGCTGACCGATTCCGCCAGCGGCCGGTACGGGATGGCGTTCTCGGCGATCAACACCTACGAGGGCACGTGGCAGTTTCTGCCGTTCATGTGGTCCAACGGGGGCGATGAGAAGAACATCGCGACCCCGGCGAGCGCGCAAGCGCTGCAGTTGTGGGTGGACATGGTCAACGACGGGTCGGTTTCCAAGTCGACCGTCAACTGGACTCAGGCCGACGTCCAGGCACAGTTTGCCGCCGGCAAGGCCGCGATGATGGTCAACGGACCGTGGCAGTTCCCGGTGCTCGACAAAATTAAGGGTCTCAACTACGGCGTGGTGCCGATCCCGTCACCCAGCGCTGGGAAGCCAGTGGTCAACCCCCTGGGCGGGGAGACGTGGACAGTCCCGAACACGGGGGACACGGCCAAGCAGAAGGCCGCAGCGAAGGTTATCCAGTGCCTGAGCACCGACAGTATGCAGAAGTGGTTGGCCGACAAGAACCAGACGATTCCCACCAAGACGGCAGTAGCGACAAGTTACGCCGCGAGCAATCCCAAAAACCAGGCGTTCGCTGAGGAGATCAAGACCGCCCGCTCCCGCACCGGTGAGCTCGGTGCCGACTGGCCGAAGGCCGCGACAAAGATCTACCAGGCGATCCAGCTCGCGCTGGTCGGTGGCAAGACGCCGATGCAGGCACTTCAACAGACCCAGAATGGCTGACGCCCCGTCCCCGATGGGTGGTCTAACGACCGCCCATCGGGGACCTCGGGCGATAGCGAGGGCTCAGCGACCGCGGGTCCCTCATCGGGCAGAAATTTTCTCCCCGCGCCGGCGTGAGCGTATTCTGCAGCTCGCGTTTCTAGTCCCCGCCATCATCTATATGCTGTTGTTCTTTGGTTACCCGGTCGTGAAGAACGTCGTTATGAGTTTCCAGGACTACACGACGACGACCTTCTTCACGGGCGCAGCGCCCTGGGTAGGTCTGCGCAACTACCACGCCGTCGTCACGTCGAATCTTTTCGGGAAGGCGCTGCTGAACACCGCGCTGTTCACTGTCGGGTCCATCATCGGCCAGTTCGTCATCGGCCTGGCGCTCGCGGAGTTCTTCCGACGACGCTTCCCGCTGTCGGGGCTACTCCGCTCGCTGCTCCTCCTGCCATGGCTGATCCCGCTGATCGCGACGTCGGCAGTGTGGCGCTGGATGCTCGACGCCGACAACGGCGTTCTCAACCAGGCGCTGCGGGGCCTACACCTCGTGCAACACAACCCCGGGTGGCTGACCAGTACGTCATTGGCCCTGATCGCGGTGATAGGAGTCAATATCTGGGTGGGGATCCCGTTCAATACGACGATTCTCTACAGCGGGCTCCAGGAGGTCCCAGAACAGTTGTACGAGGCGGGGGCCTTGGACGGCGCGACCGGCTGGCGTGCCTTCCGGCACATCACGTGGCCGCTGCTGCGCCCGGTGGTCACAGTCGTCTTGGTGTTGGGGGTCGTCTACACGCTGAAAGTGCTGGACATCATCCTCGGCCTCACCCAGGGTGGTCCGGCGAACTCGACGGAGACGATCGCCACCGAGTCCTACCATCTGTCGTTCATCGAGTTCAACTTCGGGCAGGGGGCGGCGATGGGCAACGTCCTGATCGTCATCTCCCTGCTGTTCGCAGTTATCTACCTGCGCGCCAATCGACGCGCTGTGGACGAGTGAGGCGCCGATGAGTACAACTGCTGCTACGCCGACTGCCCGTTCCACGGCGACGGCTGAAACGGCCGCCGCTGCTCCCCAACGGAGCGCGGGAGACCGGGCCTGGATCTACACCGCTGTCGCCGTCCTGCTGTTGGCGATCATGCTGTTTCCACTGTACTGGATGCTCAACGTCTCGCTGCAGAACGCAGGGTCGGCGACCGCCACAGATGTTGTCCCGATCCACCTGAACCTCTCGGGCTATCGAACCGCATTTCAACAGCAGGCAGCTCACCTGGTGACGAGCTTGGAGATCGCCCTGGGAAGCGTTGTTCTTTGTCTAGTGCTTGCGACACCGGCGGCCTACGCGCTGGCACAGTTTCGGATCCGGTGGGCCGGCGTCGTCCTTTTCGGAATCCTCATCAGCCAGATGATTCCCGGTATCGTCGTGGCGAACGCCCTGTACACGGCGTACAACAACCTGCATCTGCTGAACACAATCCCCGGTCTGATTCTGGCAGACTCAAGCGCCGGCATCCCGTTCGCGATCCTTATCATCCGGGCGTTCATGGGCAACATTCCCACTACGATCGTGGAGGCCGCGCGTGTGGACGGCGCAGGGCAGATTCGCGCGTTCGTCTCGATCGTGCTGCCGATCAGCAGAAACGCTCTGATCACTGCGGGGCTATTCACCTTTCTGTTCGCATGGAGCGACTTTCTTTTCGCCCTGACGCTCACCACGACTGATGAGGTGCGCCCGGTAACGCTGGGCATCTACCAGTACCTCGGCTCCTATATCAACGACTGGAGCTCGGTGATGGCCACGGCGATCCTCGCCTGCCTGCCGGCACTGGTCCTGCTTATGATCGCCCAGCGCTACGTTGCTGCCGGTGCCACCGGCGGCGCTGTCAAGTGACCTGCTCTCCTCCTCTAGAACGGATGTGCTCATGAGCAACACCGCTTCGACCCCTCAGTCCCCATTGTCAGGCCGCCCGCCTATCCGCGTGACCGTCTGGGGCGAGAACCGTCACGAGCAGCTCGAGCCGCACGTCGCGGAGATCTATCCCACGGGGATGCACGGTGCCATCGCCGAGGGCATCGCCTCCAACCTCGGTGAGGGTGTGGTGGTGCACACGGCGACCCTCGACGAGCCTGAGCACGGACTGACCGAGGAGATTCTCGCCGGCACCGATGTTCTGACCTGGTGGGGGCATGCCGCTCACGCGGAGGTCGCTGACGAGGTGGTCGAGCGGGTGCACCGGCACGTGCTGTCCGGGATGGGCCTGATTGTGTTGCACTCGGGGCACTGGTCGAAGATCTTCGGCAAACTGATGGGGACGACGTGCACGCTTCGGTGGCGCAGCGAGCACGATCGCGAGCTGGTGTGGACGGTTGACCCGACCCATCCCATTGCCCGGGGCGTCCCACAGCCAATGATCATCCCGGAGGACGAGATGTACGGGGAGTTCTTCGATATCCCCGCCCCCGACGAGCTGATTTTCATCTCCAGCTTCTCCGGGGGAGAGGTTTTCCGAAGCGGATGCACCTTCCGGCGCGGTCACGGGAAGATCTTCTACTTCAAGCCCGGTGACCAGGAATTTCCGGTATACCACCATGAGGGCGTACAAAGGGTCATCTCCAATGCCGTGCAGTGGGCGGTGACCGACCGTCCGGAGCGGACAATCCCCACGCTGCTGCGCTACGACACGGAGGACTTCTATCGCGGTCACGGGTACGGCGGGGCGATGGCGAATAAGGCCAGCTCGGACGAGGCCGACGACCAGGGTGCCGGAGCGCCGGCGTGAGCCCGTTCGCCAGGGTGCACACGGCCCCGGAGAGCCCCCTGCGGGTGGTGGTTGTGGGCGCGGGGGGCATGGGGCGCGCGTGGCTTCGCACGATCAAGGCCTCCGACTGCGCCGAGCTGGCCGGCGTTGTCGATCTGGACGTACCGGCGACGGCCGCGGCGCTCGCGGAGTTGGGGCTACCTGACCTGCCGACGGGCACTGATGCCGTCGCCCTGGCCGCCGAGACCAACGCCCAGGCGGTCATCAACGTCACCGTCCCGATCGCCCATCACCCGGTGACGACCGCGGCGTTGTTTGCCGGGCTTCCCGTCCTGGGCGAAAAGCCGGTCGCCGACGACCTGGCGCGTGCGCTCTCCCTCGCGGCCGCCGCGGAGATCTCCGGCCAGTTGTTCATGGTCAGCCAGTCGCGGCGATGGAACCCCCAGCTGGCCGCAATGCGCGATGCCACCGGCGACCTCGGGCGGATTGGTACAGTTACCACCCAGTTCTTCCGCGCGCCCCACTTCGGCGGATTCCGCGAGGACATGGCTCACGTGCTGCTGCTGGATATGGCCATCCACCCCTTCGATTCCGTGCGTTACCTGCTGGGCGACGAGCCGGTGGCGGTGAACTGTCAGGAATACAACCCGGCGTGGAGCTGGTATGCCGGAGCAGCTGCGGCGACCGCCGTATTCGAGATGGCCAGCGGCGCCCGGTACTCCTACGACGGCAGCTGGTGCGCTCCGGGCGCTGAAACCTCCTGGAATGGTGTCTGGCGGGTCAGCGGCGAGCATGGCAGCGCCCTGTGGGACGGCGACAGCGAGCCTGTCGTGGACACGACGGCCGAGCGCAGCGTCCATTCCCGCTCGCCCCACGACGGCATCGCCGGGTCGCTGCAGGTCTTCACCGAAGCGCTCGCCTCCGGCACCACACCCAGCGGGGAGGTCCACGAGAACGTGATGAGCCTGGCGATGGTTGAAGCCGCTGTGGAGTCGGCCGAGACCCGCCAGCGCGTCCTGCTGGACGACGTTCTGACGCGGGCGTGGGAAAAGGCCATCAACGAGGAGACTCACGCGGAGGTGAGAGACGTTCTGTCGAACTGGCCGTCGGTTCGCGAGGCGTTGAACCCGACACGCGAAAGCTCCCGAGCGACCGTTGTCTCCTGACCCTGGATCCGTCGTCGGGTTTCCTGGGGCCGGGCGGGGCTCACCGCCCTCACTCTGGTCGCCAGCGTCTTCCGGGGTACGCCCGAGGGGATGCACCTACGCGTCTGGACACCAGTCCGGAAGGTGGATCAATCCGGCGGGACGTTCGCGAAAGCCGCAGGAATCGACGTAGAAGGACCGAAGTGACGGTTCGAAGTCAACGAAGATCCACTCGCATCCTGCGGCCCGTGTCTCAGCGGCCGCCCGCTTCACCACTGCGGTGCCCACCCCTTGCCGTTGATGCGTCGGGCGGGTCTTCGTGTCGATCAGGAATGCGTGATCGCCGCCGTCCCAGGCGACGTTGACGAACCCGACCAGTTGTCCTCCTGCGGTCCGAGCCGTGACCCATCCGAGGGAGTGCTCACGTACACGTTCCCACCACCCAGGCTCGGGGCGGCCGCCATGGGACTCGGTGAGTTCGACGATTTCCTGGTCGGTCACCGAGGTTCGCCATTCGATGCTTGTACCTTCGTCTCTCACGGTGTCATGGTCCACTCGGGGCGGTTCACCCGCAAGCGTGATTTCGACGGTCGATCGCTCCGCCCTGGCCGCCCGACCGCCGGCCGAGGTCTCAACAGTGTGAGCCTCCGGACACGCCAGAGCGGTTCACCATGCTCGGCACCTCCTGCGAAGCGGCCCGAAAGCGTTACACCACACACCACGCAACCTGCGCGTGAGCACACGCGCACCCACCCGGCCACGGTCACCGGCGGGCAGTGTTGACCGGCAGCGGTTCCTGCGGGACACCCTGGCCCGCTTGCCCATAGCTTCAGATGCATATACCGTCGAAGACATGACCGATCTGTCCGAGATCGAGGTCGAGCCGGAGGTGCGGTCCTGGTTGGAGCATCTCACCGACCGCGACTTCGGCCGGGTCGCCTTTCTCGTCGGTGTGCTCGCCGAACGCGCCGAGACACTCAGCGAGCCCTACTCCCGCCACCTCGGTGGCAAGGTCCGCGAGCTGCGGTTCCACCTGCTGCGCCAGCAGACACGAGTGACGTACTGGCTCGCGTCAGACTGGCGAGTGGTCCTGCTGACCGTATTCCAAAAGACCCGCAGCGCCGAGTCTGCAGAGGTCCAGCGCGCTGTTCAGGCGCAGCGCACGTGCGAAGTCACCCAGACGTCGCGCACAACATCTACCAACGTGAAGGAGAACCACAATGAGCGTCAACCACCGCTCCTACGAGGAGATCGCCTGCCCACGGCGAACCAGCACCGACTACCGCGAAGGCCACGACGAGGCACGGCGCGCATTCCTCATCGGCCAAGCAGTCCGGGAGCGCCGACTCGCCCGCGGCCTGTCGCAGACCCAGCTCGCCCACAGCGCCGGCATGACTCAACCCGCCCTGTCCCGGCTCGAGGCCGGCGGAGCAGTACCCACGATCCCCGTACTAGAGAGGATCGCCAACGCCCTCAGCGCCGAACTCATCGTCTCGATCGCCCCCTACGCCGCCTGAACCCGGCGCCCCTCGTCAGGACACCGTGCGTCTCGTAACGGGATCGTCATCCGGCGCGGACTCGTGAGGCGCATTACCAACTAACCTCGACGTTTCATCGACTGCAGCCCGCGCATGGTCACCTGGCCGTCCAGAATGGTGAACTCGACATCGTCGCCCTTGTCGATGTGGAGCGCCTCGCGCACTGCGGTCGGCAGCGTCAATTGCCCGCGCTCACGGAGCGAAGCCTTCGTCACCATGCCTTCTCTCCTCCCACGTCCCACTGTGCGAGCTTCGTAATGTACGACGTACGTCCCCTCAGCGGCGTCCGCACGATGTGCAGGTGTCGAGTCGGCTCCCCATCGACGGCCTGCTGGGCGGCCCCTTGGGTCGAACACTGCGCCGCCATCTCCCGCTCCCCGCAACGAGGCGAAACCACAGGGCAGCCGGGTCAACGCGTGCCGGAGGTCCGGCCGCCAGCCGGACGTTCCAGCGGCTCCCACGTCCGCCCCGTCGCTCTCCTTGCCACGGCCGCACGGGAGAGAGGATCAGCCATGGTCCGCGACGCCGTCCCCCCGGCCGATCCCGCCGGTCAGGGGATCGTCCGCCACTTCACTGTCACCGGATACGTCGTCAACCCGACCCGCACCCGGATGCTGCTCATCCACCACCGAAAGCTCGGACTGTGGCTCCCCCCGGGCGGGCACCTGGAGGCCAACGAGCTGCCCCACCATGCGGCACTGCGCGAAGTCCGGGAGGAGACCGGCGCCCGCCCCCAGCTCGTACCGTCGGGTGAGCAGTTGATCGGCGCGCCGGGAGCCGGCGAGTTCGAGCTTCCCCGACCGTGGGCGATGCTCCACGAGGGCATCCCGTCAACTCGGACCGAACCTGCCCACGTCCACCTTGACCTCTGCTATGTGCTCGAGGCCGACGACCACGACCCGCTGCAGGCGCAGGAGGGTGAAGTCAGCGCTGTCCGGTGGTGGGACCGGGACTTGATCGCTGCACTCGCCGACACCGCCGACGCGGTCAGGTACTTCGCCGGCACGCACCTGAGGTGACCCACCTCGGCGCTGATCACCAGGTGTGACTTTCTCCAGCTGAACGAACCGGTGGGCCGAAGCGACGGCCCATCACCAGGTCCGCTACGGTCCCGGCTGTGACGCTGCGGGGATAGGTCGCTCGCGCGCGCCTTTGGGCGCGCTCTGCGACCCGACCCGTTTTCCGGTCGGCCTCTCGGCGCCGTGCGGTGCCCGGCCGATCGGCTCACCCTCCTGGAGCCGTCATGTCCCGCCCGACCGGGGCGGTGACGTACCGCGCCGTCCTCCGACTGCCCGGAGCACCGCGCGCGTTCGCCGCCGCCATCATCGGCCGGCTGTCCTACGCCGTCCTGCCTGTCGCTGTCCTGCTCTCCATCCAGTCCGCCACCGACTCCTACGCCGCCGCCGGAACCTCGATCGGCCTGTTCGGGCTGGTCGCCGTCCTGATGCCGCTGAAGTCCCGGTTGATCGCCCGTTTCGGGCAACGGCGCGTCATCCCGGTGCTGTCCGCCGGGTTCGCCGCCAGCTCGCTCGGCCTGGCCGCCCTCGTCGCCACCGGGGTCGGACGCACCGCGCCGTATGTCGCCCTCGCCGGGCTGCTCGGGCTGGCCGCCCCGCCGCTGGGATCGTCGATGCGTGCCCTCTGGGCGGCACTGACACCGCAGACCGAGCTGCGCCAACGCGCCTACGGCCTGGACACCACCGTCGAGTCGGTGCTGTTCGCCGTCGGCCCGGTCATCGCCGCCGCACTGATCTCCGTCAGTGGCGGTGCCAGCGCTCTCGTCGTGCTGGCCGCGCTGAATCTGGGGGGTTCGCTCGGGCTGGCCACCTCTCCCGCCGCCGCCCACCATGCGGCCGCCCGTCCCCCGACGCCCGCCTCGCCCGGTTCGGCCGGCGGTCTGCTCGGACCGCTCCGCGACCGCGGGTTCGCCGTCCTGGCCGCGGTGATGCTCGGCCTCGGCCTCGGCTACGGGCCGGTCGATCTCGCCGTGATCGCCCGCGCCGGCGATGCGCGGCATCCCGAGGTCGCCGGTCTGCTGCTCGGCGTCTTCGCCCTCGGCGGTGCGGTCGGCGGTCTGTTCTGGGCCCGGCTGTCACATCGACGACCGGTGTTCGCCCAGCTCGGCGGCCTGTTCGCCGTGTCCGGGATCGGGGTGGCGGTCGCAGCCTTGACGCCGAACCTGGTGCTGCTGGGTGGGGCCCTCGCGCTCACGGGCCTGGTCGATGGGCCCACGTTCATCGTCGCCTACCTGGCCTCGGACTCCCTCGTCGCCGAGCGGCACCGAACCGAGGCGGGCACCTGGGTCAACACCGCGACCAACACCGGCCTGGCGGTGGGCGCGGCCGGGGCCGGGGTCCTCATCGACCGCTTCGGCCCCACCGCGGCTCTGCTGGTCGCCGCCGGACTGCTCCTGGTCGCCGGCACCAGCACCGCCGCGATCCATAACCGACTGGACCGGCAGTCCATCGGATCCGACGATCTCGGCTGATCATCAAGCCAGCCGTGCTCTTATGCAGTCGCGGCCGGCGGTGGGGGTCGGGTCAGCTTGCGGGTCGCCGGGCGCGTAGGGACCAGGTGACGGGGTAGCGGGGTGTGCCCGGCGGGAATCGGCACAGCCGATCCTCGCCCCGGTCCAGCCATGGCAGCGGGTTGTCGGTGAGCTCCTGTTCCCCGAGCAGCTCGACTCGCAGGCCCGCGTTGGCCACGGCGGTCACGACGGCGCCGATCGACCAGTTGCGGCTGTGGACCGGGTGCTCGGCCACGGGCGCCCCACCGGTGGCGTAGCTGCCGGCGGCCAGCGAGGGCGTCGGTCCGGTGTACACGACATCGGTGACGACCTGCCAGCCGCCGCCCTCCCATACGCCCTCGACCAGGGGGGCGATCTCGACGAGATAGAGCACCCCGCCCGGGCGCAGCAGCGAGGCGACGACCCCGGCCCACGCGTCGAGATCGTCCAGCCAGCACAGCGCGCCGATGCCGGTATAGACGACGTCGAAGTCCCGCCCGCCGAGCGCGTCGACGGCATCGCGGACGTCGGCGGTCACGAAGTCGGCCGGCAACCCGCAGGCGGCGGCCAGGCGCCGGGCCACGGCGGTCGACTCCGCTGAGACGTCCAGGCCGGTGACCCGGGCGCCGCGCCGGGCCAGGGACAGCGTGTCGGTGCCGAGGTGGCACTGCAGGTGCGCGAGGTCCAGCCCGGCCACGGGACCCAGCTCGGCGTCCTCGAACGGGCGCAGGTCGTCGCGCCCGGCGATGAACCCGGGCAGGTCGTAGAAGGAGCCGGCCGCGTGCGCCGGGGCCACGGCGTCCCACCAGCGGCGGTTGTCCGCGGTCGTGCCCGCGCCGATGCTGTCCGCGCCCGACGGGTCGCCGCCGGACGGGTTGCCGCCGGACGGGTCGGCGACCGGGGTGCCTCCTTTGACCGAATCGGAGACGTCGAGCTCGAACACCTCCTCCAGACCGTCCTCGTCGTCCATCTGTTCGCCGACCCGGGCGAACCCGGCGCCCAGGGTGAGCGCCTGGGAGGCCGCGTTGTCGGGGGCCACGGTCAACCGGAAGAGCCGAACGGACGGCGCGCGCCGGGCCTGCTCGACGAACTGCCCGAGCACGGCCCGGGCGATGCCCTGCCGGCGGTACGCCGCGTAGACCGTGTAGCCCGCCTCGACCCGTCCGTCGGCGTCCGGTGGCCCGTGGAAGCCCGCGTTGGCGACGACCGTCCCGTCGCGGACGACCAGCCGGACCGCGCTCCACTCATCGGCCGGGTCCGCGTCCAGCAGGTCGGCGCGGGCCAGCCACCACCGCGACGCCACCAGCTCCGCGGGCAGCTCACGGCCCAGGGCGGCCGCAACCCCTGCGCGCTCATCCCGGGCCAGCGCGCGCATCTGTTCAGCGGTCAGGGCCAACAGCTCAAGTGATCCGGTCACGATCGGCCACCCTGACAGACCGTCGCCCGCCGCACCGGCAGTTCCGCCGGTCGGGGCTCGTGGCTGGGTGGGTCACCTCGTGCGGGCGCCCGCGCGGCGGCGTGGCGGTCCGAGCGTCGCTGTTGGTTGATGGTCGGGCCGGAGCGGCGCTTCCGTCGAGGTCCGAGCCGAAGTTGTGCATTCCGATCTGCGGGTGGCAGTGCGGTGGGCGGCCAGCGCTGACCGGCACGGCATCGCCCATGAGGACGCTGTAAGCGATCACCCAAGCGGTGTTTGTCGAGGCAGGGTTCGATGCGTCGCGGGTGCCGGATGGAGTGGTGGTCTTCCACGTGATGGTCGCGAGGGCCAAGCACCTACGACGGCTGGAGGGAAGTGGTGACGGAGATGAGCGGTGAGCAGGTCCGGACCGAGCAGGAGTACGCGGTGGCCGCGGACTGGGCAGAGACGGGGATGGTGGCGGCAGGATCGATGACCGCGCTACGGGGTCCGGCGGCGGCAGACCGTGGTCGGGAGATGGTGCACCGCGCTGCGGGGGTCGGCCGTCGGTGGATCCGGCGGCGCGTCCGGGTCAACGGTCGCGGGTGCGCCAGGTGCGGGTGGCGGCGGACGTTGATTCCGCATTGGACCGGCTGGCACAAGCCCAGAACCGCCGGGTGAGCGAGGTCATGAGGGACGCCTTGGCCGAGTACCGGGCGTCGCATCCCGCGAGCTGAGCGGCCGGCACGGGCGAGGGACCGCGCACGGATTGGTAGCGGACCCCCCGCATGATCGTGGTTGCGTCGGGTGGCCCGCGGTTGTCAGCCGGCGCTGGTGGGGGGCGGCGACACAGTCGCCGTCAGTGTTTCGAGCGGGAGGTCCCGGGGAAGCGAACCCCGTCGCGTCGCCCGTTTGGCGCGGGCTCCGTCGACGACAAATGACCCGACCTCACCGGCCACCGCAAATTGTCCGATCTCCAGACGATCACTGAAGGTAAAGGGTTGTAGGAACAGGATGTAGCTCTTTCCCGTTTCGAGCAGGGCCAGCTCATCGGCTGGGAACGCCGGCGACGACGAACTGGTCGACGGTGATAGTGGCGCAACGGTGCTCGGTCCGGCGGGCGACCCCGAGGACGCGCAACCGGCTGCCGACAGGACCAGGACGAAGCCGACCGCGGCCGCGCCAGCAACTCTGAACATCTTGCCGACCTCGACTCTCGGCAGGCAGCGTTGACGCCTCGATGTCGCGCTGTGCCGGTGCCCGCTTGCCAGACCAGCAAGACCCATCCCCACTCACGATGGGGCTTCGAGGCGCTCCCGGTGGTGGCGCCGTTGTGAGCAGCCACCGCTGGGAGAGTTGCGCGGTCCAGGCTGCTACTTCTCGCAGGCGATCCCGTCCCCGTCGCGGTCCAGCTTGCGGGAGTAGCCGGGCTGACCCCGGTACAACGGATCCTTGCCGGCAGCCCTGACAGCGGCGCAGTTCTTGTAGGTCACCGTGCCGCCGCCACCGGACCCACCACCGGAGCCGCCGCCGCTGCTGCTCTCGGTTTGGCAGGCCACGCCGTTACCGTCGGCGTCCAGAGCGGGCCGATAGCCGGGCTGTCCCCGGTACAAGGGAGCCTTTCCGGCGGCCCGGACAGCAGTGCAGTTCTTGTAGTAGGCGGTCGCCGGAGTCGGGGATGGTTCCGGGGGCGGCGGGGTCGGGGACGGCTTCGCGGTGGGCCGCGCCGGGGACGGAGCGGGAATCGCCGCCACAGGGGGCGTGGGTACGGGAGCGGTGAGCGCGTTCGCGCCGGGGTCCAGGTCCGGGACCGCGGAGCCGTTCTCGGTCGGTAGTGCCTGCCCGGGACAGCCGGACAGGATCCGCTGGCCGGCGGCCTTCTCCGCGGGGGTGACCCACAGCCCATAGGAGGCCTTGACCGCGACCTGCCGGGCGACATACCCGCACCGCGCCTGCTTGTCCGGAGGCAGCCAGGTGGCGGCGTCCCCATCGCCCTTGGACGCGTTAAGTGAGCCCAGGACGGCGAGCAGGTTCAACGGGTCGTTGGCGAATGCCAGCCGCTTGGCGGGAGCCCAGGCGAACGCGCCGGTCTGCCAGGCAGCGGACAGGGCGACGACATGGTCGACCTGCACCGTAGTGCTGCTCGACGCTCCCCGCCGGTATTGGACGTCAGCGCCGCTGTAGGGGCCGGGCAGCGTGCCGGCCGCGACCTGACAGCCACCGGTACCGGGGACGATCCGGGTAGCGGTCAGGTCCCGGCGCAGCACGTCGTCGCGGGTGTCGCAGCCGTTCTGCCCGCCGGCAACGTCGACCTCGTCGGTCCAGGCCGTCCCGAACGCCTCGCGGGAGTACCCCGTCGTTGGTGCCCGGCCCTTCACGGTCAGACCGGCCAGCTCGCCAGCGACCTCACCCAGGACGGGCTGATCCGTCGGCGCCGGTATAGACGTCTGGGTCGCCGTGGTGGCCGTTGTCGCAGCGCTGCTCGGGGTCGCGGGCGCCGGCGGAGGTGCACTGACCGGCATCGCGCTCGGGGTGGCTGGCGTGGTCGGTGCCGCGGTGGTGTCGGCCACCGAAGGGCTGACGATGGCCCCGACAATGATGAGCACCAGCGCAGCGGCGGTGAGCCCGCCGGCGCCGAGGGCGGCCGGTCGTGCCCGACGTTTCCGGATCCGGCGGACCAGCGCGGTGACACCGAAGACGATGGCGCCCAGCAGGCCGAGCATGCCGAGCACGATGAGGGCAGTTCCCACGTGGGTCTCCCTGATCCGATGGGCCTCTGGCCCGCCCGGACACGCGCAGCGGTGAGGTTGCTGCGCACAATAGGGGAGAAGATCACAAACGGCACCCCGGGGACGGACGTCGCTCCCGCGTACCGGCGCCGCGGAACTGAACTCCACCGTCACTGCGGTGGTGACCGACGGGCGTTGCTCACCCCCGACGGACCGGATCGTTCCCTATGGCCGGTTCGGTCCGGTCCGTGGGAGGTTCCCGGTGCTGGCCAGCTGGCGTTCGGCGCCACCGGCGAGGTCGAGAATCTCGGTGGCCAGATAGCCGACGGGTCTTCCGTTTGACCGAGCGCCGGGTGAGACCGTCGGCGTCGGCGAGTTTCTCGACGGCGGCACGAGCAGCGGGAAAGGACACGCCGAGGACCCGTTCGACGGTGCGGGCTGTCACAAGCGGCAGCTCGGGCGTCGCGCCTCGCGGCGGCGTTCGACGTTCCTGTTGGTCGTCAGAGTCGGGCGAGTAAGTCCGCCTTTTTGGCGGCGAATTCCGCCTCGGTCAGGATCCCGGACGCCCGGAGGGCACCGAGTTTCTCCAGCTGTTCCATGACGAGTGAGGACGGGTCGGGTGCTACCGCCACCGGCTGAGGATCGTTCGAGACCGCAATGGCCCGCCGAACACCATCGACCATCGCTTTAGCGTCACGCTTGTCGACGTCCGCAATAGACGCCTTGGCGCCCGGCACGGTGAGAATGACGCTGCTGAGCGTGAAGCCACCGCTGAGGGCGACAGCGCTGATGGACGGCAGTCGGAACTCCTCGAAGCTCTTCTGGAAGATGCCATGGAACACGAACATCACCCGCCGGTCGGTCAGGACCAGTAGTCCGTTCCCCTTGCCGAACCTACCGCCGGCGAGGCGATGGACCTGCTCGTCCGCTTCGAGGTACTCCGCCAAGTGTCGGACCTCGTTCTTCGCCCCGAACGTGGACTGCATCGCCGCTCTCGCGGCCTCGATGTCGGGGCGAAGCTCGTCGTCCATGGCGTGTCCCTCCAGCAGATCGCGTCCGCACCCGAATCCGCTTGGCGTCTCAGGGGGCGCCCGGCAGGCTTTCGCAGGCAATGCCGTCGTGGTCGGCGTCGAGGCGAGCGACATCGCCGTAATACGGGTAGTACTTCTTATACCACGCCTGCGCATCGGCCCACCGATGGAAGTCGGGGCAGTTGACCGTGTCACCGGGATTGGGAGGCGGCGCGGGCCTGGTGGGCGCGGTGATCCGGACGGGCACCGAGGTGGCGCCCCAGGCAGTGGCGGTGTCATGGTCGTAGATCCGATACACACCAGACCGGCTGGTCAACGTCTTGGTGATGTTCCCGTACCGGTCGGAGGTTGCGGCGCCGACGTTGACCCAGCCGCCGTTCGGGGCCTGCTTCTGGATGAAGACGCCGACGCCGGGCCATCCCTGGTAGCGACCGATCGCATTGTTCCAGGCCCGAACCGCGGCGGTCAGTTTCACCGTGGGCTCACCGGCGGAGCTGCCGGCCAGGCCGAGCAGGCTGTTCGCTTTCACGGTGGCGGGGTAGAACGCGGTGTGCGGCTGATTGGTCGTGTCGTACACGGCCACCTGCCACAACCAGGCCCCATAGCGATTGACGTTGCTCGCGGTGATCGGGACGGGCAACGCCCACCGGGTGGACAGGCTGGACAGTGCCCCGCCGAATCGGGGGCCAGTGCGGGGATCGACGAGCTTCGCGGCGGCGTAATGGCCGGGAAAGGCCGAGCGGACCACCACGGCGATGCTCTGGTGCGGGGCGCCGATCCGGACCGCCGCCGGGACGTTGCTGATGACCGCGCCCCCGGCCGTCGCCACAGCGGTTGGCGTGGTCTCGGCGGGATGAGTCGTGGCGGCCGCCGGCAGCGCGGTCAACGACGCCAGGGCCGCCGCGGCCATCACGACTCCGGCCCTGCGTCGGCCCGGTCCAGCGGTGCGTCGGTCGGCGTTCGTCGAACGGGTCATCGTCCTGCTCCCTGCCCAGCGTTCTTTCGGTGGGACCGCTGGACGGGCTCGACGGGCCCTGGAACGCAGGTCCTCCGCTGGCGGTTCGGGGCGGGATGCTACCGGAGTTGGTGATCTTTCGTAGGGGCCGTCGCGACCCGCCGGCCACACCGCCCGTCGTTCCTTCACCATCGCCGTCCTCCCTCGGTAGGTTCGGGCCGGTGGATCAGGTGCGGCTGGCGGCCGAGCAGCGCGCCCGCGTCCTCATCGACCATCAGCTCACCGTCGCCGGCTGGAGTGTGCAGGACCGGGCGGACCTGAACCTGTTCGCTGGCCGGGGCGTCGCGGTGCGTGAGGCGATCATGAAGTCCGGTCACGGCCGGGCGGACTACTTGCTCTACGTCGACCAGCGCGCGGTGGGCGTCATCGAGGCCAAGCCGGTGGGCACACCGCTGTCCGGCGTGGAGTGGCAGTCGGCGATGTACGCCGAGGGGCTGCCGCCGGATATGCGCTTGAAAGCCCTGACCGTGCAGGGTCGGTTGCCGTTCGTGGTCGAGGCGTCGGGGTCCGAGACGCACCTGACCAACGGCTTCGACCCCAGGCCGCGGGCTCGGCGGGTCTTCGCCGTTCCTCGGCCGGAGACGCTGGCCCGGCTGCTGCGCGACGCCGAGGCGGACCCGGGGGCACCGACGTGGCGGGCCAGGGTCGCCCAGCTGCCCCCGCTGGTCACGGCGGGGCTGCGACCCGCGCAGATCGAGGCGGTCACCGGCTTCGAGCGCAGCCTGGCCGAGCAGCGCTTTGACCGGTCGCTGGTCCAGATGGCCACCGGAGCCGGCAAGACCTACACCGCGGTGACCGCCTCCTACCGGCTGCTCAACTACGGCGGCTTCCGCCGGGTGCTGTTCCTGGTCGACCGCAACAACCTCGGCGACCAGACGTTGCGCGAGTTCCAGAATTACGCGACCCCGGATGACGGTCGGCGGTTCACCGAGCTCTACAACGTGGACAAGCTGACCGGGGCCGGAATGGTCGGCTCGTCCTCTGTCGTCATCTCCACGATTCAACGGGTGTACGCCGCCCTGCGCGGCCAGCAGGTCGCCGACGTCGACGACCCCAACATCGACGACTACATCCCGGCCGCCCCGGTCGAGGTGGCCTACAACGCGGCGATGCCACCGGAGGCGTTCGATCTGGTGATCGTGGATGAGGCGCACCGCTCGATATACGGGGTGTGGCGCGGGGTTCTGGGATACTTCGACGCGCACATCCTCGGGCTGACCGCAACGCCGGTGAAACAGACGTTCGGCTTCTTTCAGCAGAACCTGGTCGCCGAGTACACCTACGCGCAATCCGTCGCGGACAACGTCAATGTCGACTTCGACGTCTACCGCATCCAGACCCAGATCAGCGAGGCGGGATCGACGGTCGACGCGGGCACCGTCGTACCGGTTCGCGACCGTCGCACCCGGCGGGAGCGTTACGAGACCCTGGATGACGACCTGTCTTACACCGCCGCCCAGCTGGACCGGGCGGTCACGGCCCGCGCGCAGATCCGGCTGGTCCTGGAGACGTTCCGCGACCGGCTGTTCACCGAGATCTTCCCCGGGCGCTCGACCGTGCCCAAGACGTTGATCTTCGCCAAGGACGACAATCACGCCGAGGAGGTCGTGACCCTGCTCCGGGAGGTGTTCGGCCGGGGCAACGACTTCGCCGCGAAGATCACCTACTCCGCGCGTGATCCGAAAGCACTGCTCCAGCAGTTCCGCACCTCGCCCGGTCTGCGCGTCGCGGTCACTGTCGACATGATCGCCACCGGCACGGACGTGAGGCCGCTGGAGTGCGTGTTCTTCCTGCGCGACGTGCGCTCGGCCTCCTACTTCGAGCAGATGAAGGGCCGCGGCGCCCGCACGATCAGCAACGCCGACTTCCAGTCGGTCACCCCGGATGCCCCGACCAAGACCAGGTTCGTGATCGTCGACGCGATCGGCGTGACCGAGCACGACTACGTCGACGCGCGCCCGCTCGAGCGGGCGAAGGGCGTGTCGCTGAGGAAGCTGCTGGACCGGGCTGCGGCGCTGACGTTGACCGAGGACGAGACGGCGACGCTGGCCTCCCGGCTGGCCAAGCTGGAGTTGGCGCTGACCCCGGCCGAACGCAGCGAGCTGGACACGGTTGCCGGCGGGTCGTTGAAAGACGTCGTACGGAACCTGGTGGCGGCGGTCGACCCGGACGTCCAGGCGTCGGCGATCGCGGACGCGCCGCAGGTCGGCGGCGTTGTCGACGCGCAGGCGGCGGTCCAGGGTTTGCTCGACGATGCCGTGCGACCGCTGGCTGCCAACCCCGCGCTGCGGCAGCGGATCCTGGAGCTGCGGGCCAGCCACGACCAGGTGATCGACGAGGTCAGCGCCGACGTCCTGCTCGACGCCAAGGGTGTGGTGGACGTCGAGCGGGCCAGATCGGTTGTCGCGTCGTGGCGGGCGTACCTCGCCGAGCACCGCGACGAGATCACCGCTCTGCAGGTGCTGTATTCGCAGCCCCAGCCGGCGCGGGTGTCGTTCACGGAGCTGCGCGAGCTGGCCGACCGGATCCAACGCCCGCCGTACAACTGGACCCCGGAAGTGATCTGGGAGGCGTACGCGGCGATCGAGGCGAACCGGGTCCGCCGCGCCGACCGGCACACCGTCACCGACCTGGTCTCGCTGGTCCGTTTCGCTCTCGGTGCGGACACTGAGCTGGTGCCCTACGCCAGCCGCGTCGGGCAGCGGTACGCCGGCTGGCTCGTGCAGCAGCAGCAGGCCGGCGCGGTGTTCACCGACGCCCAGCGTTGGTGGCTGGACCGCATCGCCGACGTGATCGCCACCTCGGCCGGCGTCAGCGCCGAGGACCTGGACAACGCGCCGTTCACCGAACGTGGCGGCGTCGACGGTGCGGTCCGCGACCTCGGCACCAGCGCGGCCCGCTACCTGGAGCAGCTCAACGCGGAGCTGACGGCCTAATGCCCGCGGTGTCGCTTGCCTGCGTCGGGTCGCTGACCCCGCTCGATGTAGGTGATCAGTTTGGGGTCGGGCTGGTAGGGAGGCGCCGCCGGCGTCGCGGGCGGCTCCGCCTTCGGCGGCGGGTTCTGACTCTCAGCCATCGTGACCTCCGAGGATGATTCGTAGCGCGATAGTAACCGTCCCGACTCCCAGAGACACGACGGCGAGCTTCAGCAGCAACGCCTTCCGGCGCAGCACCAGTGTCCCCCGGCTGACCATCTCCAGCTGCGAGTCACGCAGCCGAAGCTTGGTGAACTCCTCGTCGGCCCGCATGTACTCACGTAAGTTCACCACATTCAGGGTCGGCATCCGGCGCGGGAAAAAGGTGGCCACCCCGAGGCCGGCGGCCAGAGCCAGCATCGCCAGGCTGATAGCCCTCGCCCAGCTGTCGAGGACCGGCGACAGCGTGATCAAGGCCCCAGCGAAGCCCAGCAAGATGCCTGCTTTCGAGTCCAACGCGTCAAAATGGCTGAGTTGCGCGTCCCGCTCGCGCTCTACACACCGAAGCAGTAGGTCTAGTGATTCCATCGTCGGAGCGTGTCATGGGGGTCCGACAGAATTCAGTTCCAAGCCCTGTCCTACGCAGGACCACAAGGAGATGACAGCGTGACGATGGTGTTTGGTCACATCGCCCCCTGGGTCAGCTTGTCGACGTCCTAGATCATATGAGGGTTCCGGTCAGCGCGAAACAGCGTGCATCCCGACCCGGAGCAGTGCCCTACGCCAGCCGCGTCGGGCAGCGGTACGCCGGCTGGCTCGCGCAGCAGCGGCAGGCCGGTGCGGTGTTCACCGACGCCCAGCGTTGGTGGCTGGACCGCATCGCCGACGGTGCGGTCCGCGACCTGGGCACCAGTGCGGCCCGCTACCTGGAGCAACTCAACGCGGAGCTGACGGCGTGAACGAGCCGGTATCTGTCTGACGTCTGGATGAGAATGCCTCCATGGCACGCACACCCGAAGCGCCGGTGACCCCGGCCGTGCTGCGCTGGGCGCGGGAGGACGCCGGCCTGGCGCCAGCGGATGTCGCACGCGTGAGCGGGGTTGCGCCAGCCGTCGCGGAGGCGTGGGAGTCCGGCGCTGCCAGGCCGACGCTTGCCCAGCTGCGGGACCTCGCCGATGCCGTGCGTCGGCCGGTGGCGTTCTTCTTCAGTCCGGACCCGCCGAGTGAGCACGGCGAACTCCCGCTCGACTTCCGGTCTCACGAGGGAGCGCCCAGCGCCCGTCTGCGCCGCGAGGTACGGGACGCTGAGGAGCGCCGCGCCGCCTACCTTGACCTCGTCGGCCGCGACATCACCCCGTGGGCGGTCAAGATCCCGGACCGGGCCGCGATCCGGGACTGGCTCGGTGTAACCCTCGACGTGATCCAGAAGACACCGGATGCGGGGGCGGCGTTGACGACATGGATCGCGGCGGTGGAGGCGCGCGGCGTTCTCGTCTTCCAGATGAGCAGGGTGCCCACCGCCGAATGCCGCGGGTTTTCCCTGTCCCGCCAGGTCTGCCCGGTAATCGTCCTCAACGGCGCCGACGCTCCGGCGGCCCGGAGCTTCACCCTCCTGCATGAGCTGGCGCACCTTCTCGACCGCCAGAGTGGAATGTGTCTGTTGCAGGAGGACGTCGAGGTTGAGCGGCGATGCAACCACACCGCGGCCGAGGTCCTGCTCCCAGGGAATGCCGTCACAAGTTCTGCGCGACGGTTTAGCGGTCTGGACCTGGTCGACTCCGTCGTCCGCGATTTCCGGATCAGCGCAGAGGTAGCGGCTTTTCGGTCGCGCGATCTTGGATTGATCGATCAGGCTGTCGTTGGTCACGTGCTGACCCGCGCCGCCGAAGCCGCCCGGCGGGCCACTGAGCGCGCGACCACAGGCGGTCCCACCCAGCCGGTGCTCCTGCGCCGCAATTTGGGTGACCGGTACGTCGCCGCAGTCCTCGATGCGATGCACGCCGAGTCCATCTCCGTTACCGACGCCACCTACCTGCTCGACGCACGGGTCGGCACCGTCGAACGGCTGCAGCAGGCTCTGGCGGGCACCGGTCGGTGACGGCGGTAGAAGAGCGACCCGTCGCATCAGTCCTAGCGGTCGCGGACCAGCAGCTCTGGAGTTTCGCCCGCATCGACGACGTTATCGCCACCTCGGCCGGTGTGAGCGCCGAGTACCTCAACCACGCGCCCTTCACCGAACGCGGCGAGATTGACGGCGCGGTCCGTGACCGGGGTGCTGGTTCGGGCACCCGCTTGGAGCGACTCAACGCCGAGCTGACGGCATGACCGAGTTGCCTTCGGGCTGGGAGTCGCTGCCGCTTTCTGATGTGTGTCTGCGGGCGATGAAGTCGGATCCGATCGCCACCCGCAGGTCGACCATTAGATACATCGATATCGGATCCATTGACGGGGCTCGCCATTCCATGGCCGCTGTCCCGATGCTGGAGGCAGCTTCGGCCCCGGCACGGGCACGGCAAATTGTCCACGCGGGCGACACTGTCTTCTCGACCGTCCGCCCCTACCTAGAGAAGATCGCATACATCGGGATGAACCTGGACGACGAATTCGCATCTACCGGTTTCTGCGTTCTGCGACCCGGCCCGCGCCTCGACGCGCGTTGGCTGTTCCACTACTCGACCTCACGCCTTCTTCTTGACCAGGTCCTTCCGCATCAGCGGGGCGTCTCGTATCCAGCCGTTCGTGACAAGGACGTGTTCGCGGCGAAGATCCCAGTGCCAGACATCGTCACGCAGCGGCGGATCGTCGAGGTCCTCGAAGACCACCTCTCCCGCCTCGATGCTGCGGAACAGACCGTCGCAAACGTTCAACACCGCTTGGAGAGCTGGAAGCGCGTAACGCTCGACGGACTCGTGCGAGACACCGCCTCAGGGACCACGCGCCTGCGTGCTCTCGTTTCTCGTGTGGAGGCGGGCAGATCGCTGGGTGGTTCGGCCCCACCGGCTGGGCCGAATGATTGGGGGATCATTAAGGTCAGCGCCATGACCTGGGGCGAGTTCCGGCCGCGGGAGAACAAGAAAATCCCGGTCGACAGGGCCGATCCTCGTTACGAGATCCGATCCGGCGACGTCCTCGTGAGCCGTGCCAACACGAGCGAATACGTGGGAGCCCCGGTCTACATCGAGGACACACCCCGACGCTTGTTGTTAAGCGACAAGAGCCTTCGCCTGGTTCCCAGAGCAGGAATTGATGGCCGATGGCTTGCGAGCGTCCTCGCGGCCCGGAGCACGCGCGCGCAGGTATCCACGCTCGCCACTGGCACGAAGGACTCCATGCGCAACATCTCCCAGCAGGCCTTGCTCTCCGTGACTGTCCCTGAAGCTACTCCTGACCAACAGACGCACGTCATCCAACGGGCGAGAGAGCTTGAGGAAGGCGCCCACACCCTGCGCAGCGCGACCGATCGAGCAGAGCTGCGAGGTACTGCCCTGCGTAGATCGCTCCTCCGTGCCGCATTCTCGGGTCGGCTCACGTGATGGGCGCCGAACTGCCGGGACGGGCTCTCCGGACGGCGTTTGCGCGCGGGCCCGTGGAGGCGATGGCGGATCGGCGGTCCTTCGGGCGCGGGCTGCTCTACGCCGCAAACGGCGAGGTGGGCAAGCGGACGGCAAGCGACGATAGCGTGGCCGCGACGGTTCGCGGCTCGTCGTCATATCAGGTGAGGCGCTGGCTCGAGGATGGCGAACCGGTCGCCGACTGCTCCTGCCCGGTCGGGTTGGCGGACAGGTTCTGCAAGCAGGCTGTAGCCGTGGCGCTGATCGCGACCGACGCGGTGGCTGATCCGAGCCAGAAGGCCGAGGCGGTGATCGACATTCGCGGGTACCTGGCCGGGCTGGATCACGATGCGCTGGTCGACCTGCTCGTCGAGCGGGCCGCGGAGGACGAGACGCTGGACGCGAGGCTCCGGATGTCCGCCGCGCGGGCGACGATCACGGGACCCCCGCCGCTCGCGGTCTCCCGCAATGCCCTAGACGAAGCGTTTATCGTCCGCGACTACGTCGACTACCGCGGAGTGTATGACTACGCGAGCACCGTCGAAGAGGCCGTCGACGCGCTGGACCAGCTGCTCCGCGACGGTCACGCGGAGGCCGTTATCACCCTGGCCGAGCACGCCATCGACCGCGCCGAGGACGCGGTCGGCCGGGTGGACGACTCTGACGGTTCTATGTCCGGCATCGCCGAACGGCTACAGCAGCTGCACCGCGACGCCTGCGCGGCAGCACGGCCGGAGCCGATCGCGCTGGCCCGCACCCTGTATGAGCGGGAGCGACACTCCGGTGACCTCGACGTCTTTGACGGGGCCGCCGCCACCTACGCCCAGATCCTCGGCGCCGAGGGCATCGCCGAATACCGGCGCCTCGCCACCCCGGAATGGGATGCCCTTCCCCCGCTGGCATCTGGCGAGGAGGGCGAGAGTTACGCCGAACCGAGGTTCCGGCTGGCACGGATCATGCGGACTCTCGCGGAGCTGGCCGGTGACGTCGACGCGGTGGCCGACGTGCTCGCCCGCGACCAGTCCTCGCCCTACCAGTTCGTGCGTATCGCCGAGCTCTACCGGGAGGCGGGCCGGTACAACGACGCACTCGCCTGGGCGGAGAAGGGCCTGGCCATGCACGGTGGGTCGGACTCGCGACTGATCGAGGCGGCTGCCCAGGAGTATCACCGAGCCGGCCGGGGCCCGGACGCCGTGCGGGTCGCGTGGGCTGCCTACGACGAGGAGCCGTCCCTGCGCACCTACCGCCAGCTGGCCGAACAGGCGACGCGGGCCGGGCTGTGGGCCGACTGGCACGAGAGAGCCCTCACCGTCCTGCGCGAGCGGATCGCGGGGCACGATCGACCCGCCCCCCGTGGACGCAGCACCGGGTGGGCCGTGCGGGGACCCGACAGCTCCACGCTGGTCGAGGTCCTGCTCCACGATGGGAACGTGGAGCAGGCCTGGGCGCAGGCCGGTACTGCCGGCTGTCGGAACGACCTCTGGGTCGAGCTGGCCCGACGCCGCGAGACCGACCACCCGCTGGACGCGATCCCGATCTGGCAGCGGGAGATCGAGCGCGCCATCGACGCCAAGAAGAACCACGCCTACGCCCGCGCCGTCGAGCTCATCGCCCACGTTTACCGCCTGTTCAACGCCGGGGATCGGGAGGCGGACTTCGGTCCCTACGTCGCAAAGCTGCGCACAGCCCACAAGCCCAAGCGCAACCTCATGAAGCTGTTCGACGAACGGAGCTGGTAGGTGTCTGACGCGAGACGACTGGTCGACAAGCTGTGGTCGTACTGCAATGTGCTGCGCGACGACGGGGTCTCGACGATCGAATACACCGAGCAGCTGACCTATCTGCTGTTCCTGAAGATGGCGCACGAGCGGGAGACCCGGGCACTCAAACCTGAGCGGATCGTCCCCCCGGAGTGCTCGTGGCAGCGCCTGCTCGACGCCAACGGCGACGATCTGGAGGTCACCTACCGGCACATCCTCGAACGGCTTGCCACTCGACCCGGGACGCTTGGTGTCGTCTTCCGCAAAGCGCAGAACCGCATCCAGGATCCGGCCAAGCTCAAGCGCCTGATCGTCGACCTGATCGACAAGGAGAACTGGTCGGCCTCGGGTGTTGACATCAAGGGCGACGCCTACGAGGCGCTGCTCAGCAAGGGCGCGGAGGACCTGAAGTCCGGCGCTGGGCAGTACTTCACGCCGAGAGCCCTGATCCACGCGATCGTGGACTGCATCGACCCCTCCGTCGCCGACACGGTTGTCGACCCGGCCGCCGGCACCGGCGGCTTCCTGCTTGTTGCCCACGAGCACGCCGCCCGCGACGCGGAGGACCTGGACCCCGATCAGCGGGCGCACCTGCGCGACGGCTTCGTCCACGGGACGGAGCTGGTGGACGGCACCGCGCGGCTCGCGGCGATGAACCTGATGCTGCACGGGATTGGCACGCCGAATGGCCCGAGCCTCATCGACGTCCGCGACTCCCTGATCGCCGACCCCGGGACGCGGTGGTCGGTGGTCCTGTCCAATCCGCCGTTCGGCCGGAAATCGTCGATCACGATGGTCGGCGCCGACGGCCGGGAATCCCGTGACGACCGGGAGATCGAGCGACCCGACTTCGTCGTCACCACCGCGAACAAGCAGCTGAACTTCGTGCAGCACATCGCCACCATCCTCGACATCAACGGTCGCGCCGCGGTTGTGGTGCCGGACAACGTGCTCTTCGAGGGTGGCGTGGGGGAGGTACTGCGGCGACGGCTGATCGCCGACTTCGACGTGCACACCCTGCTCCGGCTGCCGACCGGCATCTTCTACGCCCAGGGCGTGAAGGCCAACGTGCTGTTCTTCGACAAGAAGCCGGCACGGGAGTCGCCCTGGACCCACCGGCTGTGGGTATACGACCTGCGGACCAATCAGCACTTCACGCTCAAGCAGAACCCGCTGCGCCGGGAGAACCTGCAGGAGTTCGTCGACTGCTACCTGCCCGGCAAGGATCGCGCAGAACGCGTCGAGGGCGAGCGGTTCCGGTCCTTCGGCCACGACGAGTTGATCGCGCGGGACAAGGTCAACCTCGACATCACCTGGCTGCGCGACGAGTCGTTGGAGGACCTGGACAACCTGCCCGCGCCGGAGGTCATCGCCCGCGAGATCGTCGAGGACCTCACGGCGGCGCTGGCCGAATTCGAGACCGTCGCGGCAGCGCTGGAGGCCGCGGCAATTGAGACCCGACGGGCATGACCATGCCGCCGGCCGTCCACGTCCGTGCCCGCCGTGGCTCCCGGGCCGACGCCGTTTCGGTGGGATCGGCCTCGCCTCACCCTGGCCGACAGGGGGCGGCCGGTATGGGTGGGGTGTACCGGCCTGCCCGGCGGCCCCAGTGCCGGTCTGCATGGGAACGCCGCCCCGCGGATGGGAGATTTCATGACGTGTGAGCTGTTCGCGCTGTGCTTCGCTGCGCACGACCCGCTCCGCCTGGCGCGGTTCTGGGGCGACCTCCTGCGCTGGCAGATCGCCGGTGACCCTCTCAACGGCGGCGTCGCCCTGTTGCCGAGCGACGACACCGGGTTCCGGATCCGGTTTCGCGAGAGCCGGGACGAGAAGGCCGGTCAGAACCGGATGCATTTCGACCTGACGAGGGACACGTGGTACTCGCCGACCCCGAAGGCAACGAATACTGCGTCATCGAGCCGGGCAACAGCTTCCTCGCCGAGTGCGGCTTCATCGGGGCGCTGGCGTGTGACGGTTCGCAGCAGGTCGGGTACTTCTGGAGCAGGGCGCTGGATTGGCCGCTGGTCTGGGACCGGGACCAGGAGACCGCGATCCGGTCGCCGCACGGAGGGTCGAAGATCACCTGGGGCGGGCCTCCCCTGGCGCCGAAAGCGTGCACGAACCGGCTGCGCTTCCACCTCGTCCCAGCAGCCGAGAGCGATCCGCAGGCGGAGGTCGCCCGGCTGGTCTCGCTGGGCGCCACTCGCCCGGGCATCAGCCGGCATGACGTGGACGGCATGATCTTCACCGACCCCGATGACAACGAGTTCCTTCTGGTGATCCCCGATGATTCGACGGAATCAGCCCGGGAGCCCTGATTTCCGTGGCCCGCGGACGCAGCAGCGGCTGGGGGCAGCGGCGGGAACGACAGCTCCACCCTGGTCGAGGGGACCGCCCGGCAACTCAGGACTCTGGGACATCCTCGGAACTGGCCGACAGTCCCGCCGGCGGCCGATGAGGTTCCCCTGCCCGATCGCGTGGACTAGGTTTCTGGTCCATGAGCAGCCTCCCGCTCTCCCAGGTCAAGGCCCGTCTGTCCGAGATCGCCAGTGAGGTCGCCGCCACGCACGAGCGCGTCCAGATCACCAGGAATGGACGTGAGTACGTGGTCCTGATCGCCAGTGAGGATCTCGCGTCGATCGAAGCGACCCTGGAGCTGCTGGGCGACCCGGAAGCCCAGGCGCGCATCGCGCAGGCCGAGGACGAGATCGCCCGCGGTGAAGTCCTGGAGGAAACCCAGGTACGTGCCCTGCTCGCGGAGCGGGGCCCGCGGACGGTCGGATGACCTACCGGGTCGTGGTGGCCCGGACGGCATCCCGCCAGCTCGCCGAACGGCTGCCCGAGGCTGTCGCGGCGGCGTGTGTCGAATTCATCTTCGGCGCGCTCGCGGAGAATCCCGCTCGGGTTGGAGCGAGACTGCGCCAGCCGTTCGAGGGCCAGTGGCGGGCTCGTCGTGGCGAGTACCGGGTCCGCTATCGCATCTCCGAGGGGGACGGGACCGTCTACATTCTCGACATCGGCAACCGACGGGACTCGTACCGCTCGTGACCTCGACGACTTCCTCGGCTACCTGGCACATCGGGCGAGCTCGCGGCCTCGGCCCAAGGTGGCCGTCGCCGCCGGAGTACGCCGAGGCCCGGCCCAGACAGCGTGGTCAACCGTGCGCCGACAGGTCCAAGGTTGTCCACCCCACGACACGGGAGCGCCGACATGGCCTGGAACAGCCCGAACTGGCTCGGCCTGGGCAAGACCCTCGCCCCGCGGGCCGCACACGAACGACCCCACCGACCCGCAATACAGCCGCCATTGGGACGTCGTTCCCGGAAGCCTGGGCGCCCCGAACGACGACCGGCCTCTCCTCGGCGCCTACCGGCCCGACGCTGGCGCTCTCCGGGCGAGCACGCAAACAAATCTCCGGTATTCCGGCGGTCTGGGCTACGTCGACCGCGCGGTCCTGCCCGAGCCGGCCATCCGCGCGCTGAAGCCACTCTCCTGGGCCGCGCGGACACGTTCGATCGATCCGGTCGCGATCCCGCTGCCCGAGCTGGGCATCACCGAGGACGCCCGGGGTCTCCGGACGGCCATCATTCCCCAGGAGTACGGCGGCGGACGCATCGTCGAACGGCCCCATGCCATCCCAGGCCGGGTGAATGACGCCTCCGCACGCGAGCAGCTCGCCGGGCTGGCCGGTTTTCTCAATCGCCCGCGTTGGCGGCGCTGACCGGCGGTCTGCGCATCCGAAGCGCGGACGGTTGCCGCGGCCGGCGGTTGCCGTCCTTGGCAAAACCCCTTTCGGCCAAGGCCGCCCCGAGAGCGCCGTGGGGGGCGGCATAGGTGTCCCGAGGAACAGGGGCACCGCTGTGCCACGCTGACGGCCGTGACCGCGACCCCGCCCGCAGCTTCTGACCACAGCTCCGAGGCGGGCCCGGAAGCGGTCGGCGGCGTGGGTGGGCCGGCGCCAGTGGGAACCCTCGCGTCGATCTCGCTGGACTGCCCGGACCCTGCAGTGCTCCGCCGGAGGGCATCGCCCGCGAGATCGTGGCGGACCTCACGGCAGCCCTGGGCCGCATTCGAGACGGTCGCGGAAGCGCTGGAGGCCGTGGCAACCAGTACTGCAAACCCCTGACCGACCAGCGGGGTTCCCCGGTGCGCTCCAGGCGTGCTCCGGACGCGGGCTACGGTCGGCCCATGGTCGCGGAGCTGGTCGCCGGAGGGATGCTGCGCGTCCCGATGTCGTGGGAGCGGTGGCAGGCCCTCGGCGAGACGCACCACCACGAGTACTACGACGGATTGGTCACCGTGAACCCGCCCACGATCCGTCATTCGATTCTGACCACCCGGCTGGGTGCCGCGCTGCTGCTCGCGTGCCCCCCTGGCCACGCCGTCCTTACCGAAGCCGGCTGGGCCCCGGCGGACCGGACGGTGTTCGTCCCAGACCTGATGGTTGCGCGGGTCGATCGCCTCGACCGCGATCTGTTGCGGCAGGCGCCGCTTGTCGTGGTGGAGATCTCCTCCCCGTCGACCAGGAGCGAGGACCTCGGGCGCAAGCTGGCCGCCTACGCCGCCGGCGGCGCCGAGTCCTACTGGGTCGTGGACCCGGACGCTGATTCGGTGACGGTCCGTGGACTCGGCGCCAGCGGGTACTCCGTGCAGGCGTCCGCCACAGGGCCGGACCAACTCCGGCTGACCCATCCGTTCGGGATTTCGCTGGACCTCAGCGACCTGTTCGCCTGACGCCCCCGGCGGTGTGGCGCCGACCGCCATTGACGCCGAGACCTCGCCGCCCGCAAGCGGTTCGAGACCCAGCCGGCCGAGCGGGCCACCCACCTCGGCGCTCCGACGGGAGACCATATGAGCGCCGAGCACCGCCCGAAGCGGCGCGCGAAACCGCCATCGGGGCCAGTGCCGGAAACGCGACCAGCGTCGCCTCCGTCGACCGGCTGATCGCGGCGATGACGCTGGAGGAGAAGCTTGCCCAGCTGGTCGGTCTCTGGGAGGGCCGCGGCGACGACGGCGGCGCCGGCGATCCCGGCGATCCCGGCAACGTCGCACCGATGCAGGACGCCATGCAGACCCGGGTCGACACCGTGCAGCAGTTCGCCGTGAACGGGCTGGGGCAGCTGACCAGGGTGTTCGGGACCGCGCCCGTCGACGCCGCGGAGCAAGCCCGGTTGCTGATCGAGAAGCAGCGGTGGGTGCGGGCGAACACCCGGCTGCGCTCCCGGCCCTGGTGCACGAGCAGTGCCTGACCGGGCTGGCCGCGTGGGGCGCGACGACCTTCCCGGCCCCGCTGAGCTGAGGCGCGTCTTTCGACCCGGGACGGCCTCGGCCTCGGTGACCCGGCCGGTGGTGCAGTTGCTGGGCTACGCCCGCGTCGAACTGCCGGCCGGCGAGTCGGCCGTGATCAGCTTCGACGTCCCGACCCAGCGGCTGGGGCTGTCCGACCGTCGCCTGGTCCGGGTCGTCGAGCCGGGGCTGATCGAGCTGTTCGTCGGCCCGTCCTGCGAGCAGCCGGAGATCACACGAGGTCACCACCGCCGACCGTCGGATCGTCGATGTCGTCGTCCGCCCGGACTGATGACCGCCATGCTCGTCGCCGCCGGGCTCGGGAAAGGGCCGGAACGGATCGCGGATGGTGAGCCGCCTGGGGACGTCGATTCCCCGGGCAGGGGCGTTTCCGCATCGGTGACAGTCGGGGGGCGGCTTAGCGAACAGTCGGAGAGGGGCGAGCTACTCGGCCAGCCGTCGGTGGACGGTGCCTCGAGATCCACCTCGAAGGAGCAGAACGACCAGAGCGTCGTCGCGGATTTGGTAGATGACGCGGTAGCCGCCGATGCGGACGCGCTGCCACCCGGGCGAACCGGTCAACGTCACCGAACCGGGAGGTCGCGGCTCGGTGCGAGAGCGGTGACCGCCGCCAAATCGGCGGCATCCTCGGCGTCCTCCAGCTCGCGGAGCACCGCGATCGGGACCAATGCAACAACGGCTCGTCCGTGTCGGGTGAGGACAACACGTTCGCCGCCATATACCGCGCGATTGACCAGCTCACCAAGCTGCCCGCGGGCCTCGGTCACTCCGACGCCAGTCACCTCCACAGACCATTCGTTCTGTACAGATAAGAGGCCGTGGCAGGTCGACCGGGGACGAGGGCGAAGGGCTCAGCGGTCTCAGCGACCGGTTGTGGCAGCCTGATGACCGTGACCTCGACATCGGCGGCGGCATCCGACACCAACCCTGCGGAGGGTGCGCAAGCGGTCGGGAGCGTCGACCGAACAGAGCCGGTGGGAACCCTCGCCTCAATCTCACTGGACTGTCCGGACCCTGCGGTCCTGGCCGAGTTCTACGGCGCTGTGCTGGGGATGCCCCGCACGTTCACGAGCCCTGACGGTGGCGTGGTCGGACTGTCGTCGGGCGGGGTCTGGGTGACGTTGATGCGGGTCCACGACTACGTCGCGCCGACCTGGCCGAGGACCGGGCAGCTGCAGCAGATGCACCTGGACATTGCGGTGCACCACCTGCCGTCCGCGGTCGAACGGGCCCTAGCTCTCGGGGCACGGGAAGCCGACCATCAGCCGGCACCCGACAGCTGGCGGGTGCTGCTCGACCCGGCGGGGCACCCGTTCTGCCTGACGGTTGTTGTTCCGGACTGAACAGCGCCCGGCGGCGGTGTCGGACGCCCGTGGCGCGGTGATCCTGCCCGCAGGATGCGGGTAAACCTGAAACCGGGGACGGCTCTTGGGGGAGTTCGGTACCGCGGTCCGACGGTGGCGCGGGCGCCGCAAGCCGACGGGCCGCGGGCAAGGAGCTGCCACCGGGGTGAGGTATCAACCACCTGGTTCACCGGGCTGGCCACGTCCGAACATCGGACCCGTCGAAGCCACGTCGTGTGCAAACTGCCACAGGAATCGGGTGTTGGCTCGACCGCAGACGACGATGTGATGACGGCTCGACTGGACCCGGATCCAAACCTCGGAACATCGTGGCGATGGGATCGCCGTCGATCCGGTTGCCCGGCGATCGGGCTCCCGGTCGGGCGTCGCGCCGTCAGCCAACGGCAGCCGGCTGCGGAAACGCGCACCGTACACCGTCGTGCAGTCGGCTACCGGCTCATTAAGTCCCACCCCACGTAGCTCACACTGTTGCCAGCCGCTTCGCTCGCCCAGCTTCACCCATGTCATGGTGCTGAGACGTCAGTCGATGACAACTCCCCGAGCGGATTCGGACGGCTTATCGGACCTCAACGGCCTTGTAACCTATTGTTAACGATGCGGAAACACACCGAGTTCTGCCGTGCGTGCATGATCATCTCATGCCTCACATCACCACGCCCCGCGCTGGATCGGGCCCGTTTCGGGTCCACGCAAGCGAACAGTCCCCGCTGTCGCGTCGACGCGCCCTTACGCTCGCCCTTGGGTCCATGGCCGGCATCCCTTTCCTGAGCGCCTGCTCGGCCGCGGCCGGTGGCGGCGGGGCAACCGCTGCAACGGGCGGGAAGAAGACGGTCAATGTGGGGATCGCGTCAGCACCCGACACACTCGACCCGGGCGCCACCGGTCTGGCGCTCACGCTCTTTATGTCGTTCACGATGTTCGACCCACTGATATGGTGGTTGCCTACTTCTAATGGATCCGCCTACTACCCGGGCCTCGCAACCAGCTACGAGGTGTCTCCGGACGCAACGACCTAAAGTTTCAAACTCCGACGAGACGTCGTATTCCACGATGGCACCAAGTTCACGGCGGCCGCCGTAAAGGCGACGTACGACCATGTCGTCGATCCGGCGACGAAGTCGAAATCGGGACTGGGTGCGCTCGGGCCTTACAAGGGCACCAAGATAATCAACGACTACGAATGTCAGATCCAGTTCTCCGAACCGAACGCAGGCTTCCTACACCAGCAGGCGGCGGGCAACTTCGGGATCGCTTCACCGGCCGCCCTGGAAAAGTACGGGCCGATCGGGTTCGGTAGCCACCCTGTCGGGACGGGCCCGTTCGTCTTCAGCGACTACCAGTCCGGAGACCACCTCACGGTTACGAAGAACGCGAAGTATCAGTGGGGCCCGAAGGCGCTCGGCACCACCGGACCCCCGGCCATCGATACCCTCACATTCAAGGTCCTGTCGGATGACAGTGGGCGCTTCAACGCGCTGCGGTCCGGCCAGATCCAGTTGGCGATGAACCTCCCGCCGAACAATCTGGCGACGGTCGTCAAGGCGAAAACGTTCGACCAGTACACCCTGCCCTCGATCGGTACGCCGAGCGGCATGCCCATCAATGTGACCAGGACGCCTACCGACGACCTGAGGGTCCGCCAGGCGATCCAGTTCGCCGTCGATCAGAAGAAGCTCGTCTCCCAGACACTATTCGACGTTTACACGCCGGCCCACAGCGTGTTGACGCCGACGACGTCCGGGTACAGCAAGGAGTCGGCAGGACTCTACCAATATGACCCTACACGAGCAGCACGCCTGTTGGAGCAGGCGGGTTGGAGTGGATCCACGGGAACTCGCACAAAGGGCGGCAGACCGCTCCACCTGGACATTCTCTACTATACGAACGCGGGCCTCGACGTCCCGATCCAGTTCGTCAGTTCGGAATTGACAAAGGTGGGCTTTGATGTCAGCATCAACTCCGGGCCATTCGCGTCGGTCTCCTCCTCGTTCAACAAGGGCGTCCACAATCTCGCGTCGTTCGGGTATTTCGGGACAGACCCATACCTGTTGAACATCTGGGTCAACTCCAACGCCATCAAGTCGGGGTTCAACTGGTCCCATTATTCCAATCCAGCGGTCGACCGGGCCATTGCTAAAGCGAACGCGACCGCCGACGACAGCTCCCGGAACAGCCAATACGAGGCGATCTCCATGACACTGATGAAGGACTCCGTCTACCTACCTCTGTGGAATGTCAACTTCCCCTACACCGGGGTCAAGGGGTTGACGGGGCTGCAGCCGACCTTGAACGCGTACGAGCTGTTCAATTCGGCGATGCTGGCGGCATCGTGATCGGGTCCGGTCCGATGGGCGTTGGCTGACGTGGGCCCATTTGTCGGTCGCCGGCTGCTCGGGGCGGTTCCGGTCCTGCTGGGGATCACGCTGCTCGCGTTTCTACTGATCCACCTGATCCCTGGCGACCCGGCGCAGATCATCCTGTTCGGATCCAACCCCACCCTGGCGCAGATCCAACAGACCCGCGACAGCCTGGGCCTGAGCGCTCCGCTGTGGCAGCAGTACGTGGACTACCTGGGAAGACTGCTGCACGGCGATCTCGGCACGTCGTACGTGACGAATCAGACTGTCGCTCATGAACTGGTTTCGCGGGCCCCGAGTACCGCCCTGCTCACCGTCTCGGCTGTACTGGTCGCCGTTCTCATCGGGGTGCCCCTCGGACTGGTCGCCGGTCGGTTTCCGGGGTCGGTGGTCGACATGCTTGCGCGGCTCATCTCATTTCTCGGCGTGGCAGTTCCCTACTTCTGGCTTGCGCTCGTCCTCGTCCTGGTTTTTGCTGTCAATCTGGGATGGTTCCCGGCAGTGGCGAACGGCTCGCCCCTGGGGCTCGTTCTGCCCGCGGTCTCTCTCGGATGGGGGTACGCCGCCATCCTGACCCGGTTGATCCGAGGTCGGGTGATCGAGGAGTACCACTCAGAGTACGTGAAGGCGGCGCGAGCGCGAGGCTGTTCTGAGTGGCGGGTCCTCTTTGGGTATGCGACAAGAAATTCGGCGATCCCAGCAGTGACGACGCTCGGGCTGCAGTTCGGTAATATCCTGACCGGTGCGGCGGTTACCGAGGTGATCTTCGGACGATCGGGCGTCGGGAGCTACCTGGCGACCGCTATCACTGTCAAAAATATTCCGGTCGTACAGGGCTCGGTGGTTCTGATCGGCGTTCTCTACATCCTCCTCAATCTAGCGGTCGATATGGTTGTCGGCGTGATCGATCCGCGCGCCCGACTCGGAGCGGAAGCCGCATGAGCGGTTCTGTGACGTTGCCCGGGTCCCTGCCCGAGCCGGGCCACCTAGTCACCCACCCGGGTTGGCGACGGACGGCCACGGTCCTGGCTTCAGTGGTGGGCGCGGTCATCGCCGCCGTCCTGGTCCTTTTACTGGTGCATCCGTCGACACTCGCGTCGGGAAGCCCCATCGTCGGTAGGGGCGATGTACTGGCGGCACCGAGCCGGTCCCATCTATTCGGCACCGACCAGCTCGGCCGGGACTTGTTCGCCCGGATAATCTGGGGCGCTCGACCGGTTTTACTGGCCAGCGTGCTCGGGGTATGTGCGGCCACCATCCTCGGCATGACGCTCGGAATCATCGGGGGTGTCGCACCGAGGTTGATCAGTGCCGTGGTGATGCGAGTGGTAGATGTCCTGTTGGCACTCCCGGTGCTTCTGATCGCCCTGATGATCATCGCGATCGCAGGGTCCGGCGTCTCGAGCATCGTTATCGCTGTCGCAGTCGCTTTTACACCGGGGTATGCGAGAGTTGTTGCGGTATCTGTCCGGCGCCTCCGTCGCGCTGAGTACGTCCAGGCGGCACAGGTCTTTGGTGAAAGTGGCCCCCGAACTGCACTGAGACATCTGGTCCCCAACCTTGCGACCGAGGTTATCGTCCTCGTGACCAGCGGCATTGGCTGGGCCGTGCTCACCTCGACCACTCTCAGTTTCCTTGGACTCGGCGTTCGATTGCCCTCGCCCGACTGGGGAACTGATCTGGCGGCGGGGGCCACCTACATCTCCTCCGCATGGTGGCTCACCACGTTCCCCGGGCTCGCAATCACTGTGACGATCGTCCTTGCCAACTTCCTTGGTGACATCGTCATCGGTGAGCTGGACCCCCGTGGACGACGGCAGCTCCGCGGCGCGGTCCGGGCGGTCGTCGGGTCGGGTTTCGGGCCGGGGAACCGCTGGTCACCCGCCTTGGTTGTCCTGGGCCGCCACAAGGGCGGCGGGACATCATGAAGTTTTCTCGTGGTGGAGACAATCGTGCGTTGGAGTCCGACAGTGGGTCGGCGCCGCTGCTCAGGGTGTCAGATCTCCGGACAGACCTCGTCATGAACGGTCATCGGTTGCGCCCGGTGGACGGCGTCTCGTTTGAGGTCTCCGCCGGGGAGACGGTCGGTCTGGTTGGTGAATCCGGATCGGGCAAGACGATGACCGGGATGTCGATCATGCAGCTGCTGCCCGACGGAGGTGAGATCTCGTCCGGGTCGATCGTCTTCCGGGATCGGGAGCTCGTCGGGCTCGGGGCCGGCCAACTGCGCCAGCTCCGCGGTTCCGACGTCGCGATGGTTTTCCAGGACCCTATGACGGCGTTGAACCCGACCCGGACTATCGGCAGTCAACTGATGGAGGCCCATCGGATCCACCGGTCGAGTTCTCGTCGCGTCGCTCGACGCCGCGCCCTGGAGGTTCTCGACCTCGTCGGCATGCCGCGGCCCACCGAGAGAATCGACGACTATGCCCACCAGTTCTCCGGAGGGATGCGACAGCGTGTGATGATCGCCCTCGCGCTCGTGTGTGAGCCCAAGCTCCTGATCGCGGACGAACCGACGACAGCCCTGGACGTCTCGATCCAGGCACAGATCCTCGAGCTGGTGGACGAACTCAAGGTACGGCTGAAGATGGGGGTATTGCTCGTTACCCATGACCTCGGCGTGATCGCTGCCCATACTCAGCGTGTCCTGGTCATGTACGCCGGCCGGATCGTCGAGACGGCCCCGACGAGTGTGTTGTTCCGAGCGCCGCGTCACCGCTATACCCAGGCGTTGCTCGACTCGATGCCGACCTTGGAATTGGATCGACGCAATTCGCTACGCACAATCGTGGGAACACCGCCGACGCTCACGGAGATGCCAGGCGGTTGCCGCTTCGCGGCGCGCTGTCAGTTCGCGGAAGCGGACTGCCGGGACCTGGACCCCGAGCTGGAAATGTCCGGAAACGAGCACGCTTTCGCCTGCTTCCACCCAGCCCCGGTCGATCGCGAAGAGTGGGCCGACGGGGGCCGTGCCGAAGGGTGTGTCCGGCCGGTCAGCGAGGACGGTACAGACGAGCGGGGCGAACACGACAGCAGGGACGGGCGGGCAGACGTGGCCCTGAGGCTCGGCGGAGTTCACAAAGAGTTTGTGGTGGAACGTGGCGGGTCTCGCTCGGCCGGCGCCAGGGTCCATGCGGTGTCCGGCGTCGATCTCGACGTGGTGCGCGGTGAGACGTTGGGGATCGTTGGGGAGTCGGGTTCGGGCAAGACCACCCTCGGCCGGCTCATGGTCGGACTCGAGCCGTCCACCCGTGGCATCGTCAGCCTTGATGGTATGGACATCGCGCAGATGCGGCCGGCGGAGCTGCGCCGGCGGCGCCGCCAGATGCAGTTCATGTTTCAGGACTCGTTCGCGGCATTGGACCCCCGGATGACCGTTAAACGGTCGGTCGAGGAGCCCTTGAAGGCTCAACGCATCGGCTCACGCACCAGTCGGCGCCAGCGGGTCGAGGAGTTGCTGGCGGACGTGGGCCTGCCGCGGGACGCGGGCGACCGACACCCCCACGAGTTCTCCGGGGGCCAACGCCAGCGCATCGGACTGGCTCGTGCACTGGCACTTCGACCAGAAGTACTGGTTGCCGACGAGCCGGTTTCGGCTCTCGACGTCTCGATTCAGGCACAGATCCTCAACCTCATGCGGAACCTGCGCGACGAGTTTGGACTGACGCTGGTGGTCGTCTCGCACGACCTCGCGCTGTTGAAATACCTTTCCGACAGGATCGCCGTGATGTACCTGGGCAAGCTCGTGGAGATCGGCGGCAGCGAGGAGGTGTACGGCCGGCCGCTACATCCCTATACGGCAGGCCTGATCGATAGCGTCCCGCGCTCGGACACCGAGCCAGGTGACCGTCGGATCGTCATTTCCGGCGAGATTCCCTCCGCTATCGACCCGCCGTCCGGGTGCCGGTTCCGGACCCGGTGTCCGCGCGCCCGCGATGTGTGTGCGACGGACGAGCCGCTACTGATTGCCCGCGACGAAAGCCGGGAGCCTCTTGCCTCAGCGGAGCATTCGGTAGCCTGCCACTTCCCCCTCCTCGAAGAGGCCGGCGCCCCCCCGACGAAGCCGGCGCCCGCCCAGTCTGAGACGGTTCCGGGAGGCGGGTCGTCGATCCGGGAAGCCGGTCCGAGTCAGCCGCGGGACGGACAGTCGTGACCATGCACCACCTCGCCACGACGGCGGCGACCGCGATCGACGTGATGAGTCGGTCCCGGCCGCCCGTGCTGACGATGGATCCGGGGGATTCCGTCGTTGTCGAGACGTTGGACGCCTCGGGTTACCTACGCCGGCCGCGCGGGTTGGCGGACGGCACGCCACGAATGATCCAGAGCTCGCGTGGCCACTGCCTGGTGGGACCGATCGAGGTCCGTGGCGCCCGACCGGGTCAGCTGGTCGCGGTGACCATGGGCACGATGACGCCGTCGTCATGGGGGTGGACGGTGGCCGGCGCCCGTGACATCCGGCTCACCCGGGATCTTGACCTCGACCCGGCCAGACCCCATATGACGGTCTGGGACATCGACGCGGTCGCGCAGACCGCGACGAGCGATGGCGGCCTCGGTGTCAGGATCGATCCGTTTCTCGGGGTGGTCGGTCTCGCTCCCGGTGAGGACGGTGAGCACTCGACGATTCCTCCGCGCAGCGGGGTGGGGGGCAACATCGACTGTCGGCTGCTCGGGTCGGGTGCGACGCTGCTGTTGCCGGTCTCGGTCGAGGGAGCGCTGCTCTTCCTCGGTGATGGGCACGCACGCCAGGGGGACGGCGAGGTCGGCGGGACGGCCATCGAGACGGGCATGAGAAGTGAGCTCACGGTGCAGCTCCTCGGTCCGGACGGCATCGAGGAGGTCCATGCCCGCACCCGCGCCGGCCGGGTGACCTTCGGCTTCGACCGGGATCTAAACCGGGCGGCGACGACCGCGCTGTCGTGGATGGTGACCTGGATTCAGGCGCTGTTCGGGATCGAACGCGCGCCGGCGGTGGCCCTGGCCAGTGTGGTGGTCGACCTGCGGGTCACGCAGATCGCCAACGATGTCTGGGGAGTCCATGCGGTTCTCGCCGACGACGCGGTCGGACGTGCGTGACAGCTCATAACCGCCCAGTCCGCCACGCCGGAGTCGCTGGAGCACTGCTCACATCGGTGGCGGCAGCTGCCGGCGTCCCCAGTCGCGGAGCAGGCCGGTGAGCATCCGATCGGTTCCCCGGGCGCCCATCACCGCCAGGCCGACCGGCAGACCGCGGACCAGGCATGCCGGCGCTACCGCCACCGGCAAATGCCGCCGACGCCGGCCACCGTCGTTAACCGAAGGGTCGCCGAACGGTAGGCCTGCTTGGTATCTGGGCTGTCGGTCACAGCCGGGGCCGGGGAACTCGCGGCCGGCAGCAGCACCGCCGAGCTGGGTTAGACCCGGTCCACCAACTGTGCCCGTGCACTGCTCACCATGGCGTGCGCGTCGGCAAGACCGCGGGAAGAAACCGCCGCACCTGCGGCAAAACGCTGCGCGATCCCCGGACCGAGAACCCCCGGGTGAGCAGTGATCCAGCTTCCGTGGGCCGCCCACGCCTGCGCTGCCTGGACTGTCCGGAACGCGGTGAACCACTGGTCGAGCTCGCCGGGTAGGCACAGCGCCGTGCGGTTTAGCCGGATACCGGCGTCGGCCGCCAGCTCGGCAGCGGCGGTGGCGATCGCGTCCTGCACCGCGGGCTCGGCTAACCCCAGCAGGTCCTCGGCCAGCACCAGCTGGGTCGGCCGAGGCGTGGGGGGCTCCGGCAGCATGACGCCGGCCACCCGGTCCAGCAGCTCGCCGTCGCGGGTCAGCCAGCCCAGGGTGTCGAAGCTGGCGGCCAACGGGAGCACGCCGTCCAGACTGATGACGCCGTGCGTCGGGCGTAGCCCGTGCAGCCCGCAGTGGGAGGCCGGAACTCGGATCGACCCCCCCGTGTCGGTGCCGACCCCCCCTGCACCAGGCCGCGGGCGACCGCGCTGGCGGGTCCGTTGCTCGAGCCGCCGACCACCAGTCCGGGTCCCCACGGGTTGGGCGGACTTCCGTAGTGGACGTTCGTGCCGGACAGGCTGTACGCCAACTCATCGGTGCGGGCGATCCCACGCACGGTGGCGCCGGCGTCGAGCAGGCGACGCAACGCCGGTGCGTGCTCCCGCTCCGGCTCACTCTGCAGCAGCCACACGGGATTCCCCGCTCCGACCCGGTGTCCGGCCACCGCCACGAGGTCCTTGACGGCCAAACTCACGCCGTCCAGTGGTCCGGATCCCGTCGCGGGGACCAGCGGCGAGCCGAGCACCCGCCAGGTCGCCGGGTCCTCCCGCACCGCCTGAGCATCAGCTGCCGTCGTGACACCCGTCGACGCAGGGGACGTTGCTCCCACACCGAGGTCACCCGCCGTCGGGCCCGCCGGTGAATCGGCGCTCACGCGGCCGACGCGTTCCGGACTGTGTGCAGCACCGAAACGTCCTGCTCGTCGAGCTGGGCCACCGGGCCGCTGGCGATCATCTCGGCGAATCCACCGTCGTTCCCCAGCACCGTCAGCGTGGACAGGCGTTGGGTCGCCGAGCAGTTCACGATGCGATACACCGAGGTCGCCGGGAGCACTATCACATCTCCGGCGACGAGGTCGACCATCGTGGTGCTCCCGTCGCCCGCCCCGGACACGACCGCCAGCTTCACGGTCCGGTTCTCCCCGATGCAGTGGGGGGTCAGCTGGGACAGGCTTTCAACGATGGGCGCGGCGGCTATGAGGGTCTCCCGTCGTAGGTGGGCGGAGCCTGGAGTCTCAGAGCACCGCTCGCAGTTTACCGGCACTGGTGGTGAGCCGGGGCAGGCGGCGTCCATCACGGTGGCCAGCACCCACTGGTCGGGGTGGCCGTGGACCAGGGTCTCGAGGCGCTGGCCGAGATCGCTCGATTCAACCCGTCGCCCGGGCTGGGCCGCTGACCCCCGGTCCTCCCATTGCGGGTCTGAGGAAATCGACGATGGCCGCCGCGAGGGCGTCGGGTGAGTCCTCCATCAGGTGGTGCCCGGCATCGAGGGAAGCACCGCTGAGCTGGTCCGCCCACGGCTGCCAGACGCCGAGCACGTCAGCGTCGTAGAGGTCGGCGAGGTCGTCGCGGGATCCCCAGAGCACCAGTGTGGGTGCAATGATCCGCCGTCCGGCAGCACGGTCGGCGTCATCGGCGGCCCGGTCGGGCCCGAGCCCAGCGCGGTAGTCCTCGCACATGGCGTGCCGGACGGCGGGGTCGGCCACGGCGGCGGCCACGTCGGCGTAGTTGTCCGGACCCATCGCGGCCGGGTCCAGGCGGTACCAGCCGTCGGGGTCGGCGGCGATGGCCCGTTCGGGAAGCGGGGCGGGCTGGGCGAGGAAGAACCAGTGGAACCAGGCTGTGGCGAAGCGGGCGTCGGCCCGGGCCAGGGCCTCCCCGATCGGGACATCGCCGAGGACGATCAGCCGCTGCACGGCCGCCGGGAAGTCCAGAGCCAGGCGTTGCGCCACGTACCCGCCGCGGTCGTGACCGACCACGGTGAACCGCGAATGCCCCAGCCGGCCCATCAGACCCACCAGGTCCCCCGCCATGCGACGTTTCGACGCCTGCGCGTGGTCGGCTTCGTCCGGCTCGGTGCTGGAACGGCCGTACCCGCGCAGATCCGGGCACACCACAGTGAATCCGGCCGCGATGAGCTGCGGCGCGACCGCCCACCACGTGGTGTGGGTGCGGGGGTGGCCGTGGATCAGCAGTACTGCCGGCCCGGACCCACCGTGGCGGACCCGCAGCCGGACCGGGCCCACCTGCAGCGTCTGCAGGACGAATCGCTCGAACATCGGGCAATTCTGCCCGGCGCCGGCACCGAGCGGCTCGTAGCAGTCAGACTGCCGCAACCCCACGTGCCCGGTCCGGGGGCTGCTGCTTACCCAACCGTCTGTCATCCAGAGTCGGATCGGTTGTCCGCCACAACTCGACTCGGGTTCGGGAGCCCTTCCGTGAGTCGCCGGATATCTGTACTCAAGGCCACGACCTGCTCGTATAGGGCACGGAACTGGGCTGCCTCGACCGACAGGGCGGCCTCGCTCTGGCTGACAAACCACGCGGCCACTGTCGCGGTGACCGCCCCGACCAACGAGATGCCAACCAGCATCAAAGAAACGGCAACGATCCGACCGGTCGCGGTGATCGGCACGTAGTCGCCGTACCCGACGGTCGTCACCGTTGTCACGGCCCACCACAGGGCTTTACCGAATGTCGTGATCTGGGCATTCGGTGACCCTCGTTCGGCGTCGAGTTCGGCCACCGCGCCGACGAAGACCAGCAATCCCGCCGTCAGTCCGATAGCCCTGCCGCGGCCCAACAACCCGCCGTTGCGTGTCAGCAGTGTCTGGGTCGCCGTGAACACCCGAAACACCCGTAATGGGCGCAGGATCGGCAGGACCACCGTCGCGACGTCCAGGGGGTGTTGGACCAGGAACCGGGCCCGTCTCGGGGCCAAGAACAGTCGGATAGCCAGATCAACAGCAAACGCGAGCCAGATCAACCCGCCGCCGGTCCGGAACGCGGTAAGCACCGGATCAGGTAGTTCCGGCCATATGATCGGGGCAGAATAGATGAAGAGAAACACCATCGCCAAGACGGAGAGCGTCGTACCGGTGCGGCTCTCGTACCGTTCGAGTCGGGTCACCGATCCATCATGGGGTCTAGCGATGCGCAACGTTGCCGGCCGAGTACGGCGAGCGAGACTGGAGCCAGGGAGGGTCCGGGTCACGAGCAGCTCAGGGTTGACCCGCGGGCCGACGGATCGGGGGAGATCCGCGAGCATGTTGCCGTCGCCCTGGCCCCCGGTGCGTCGTCACCAATCTGGTCGCACGAGCTGAGTGAGGGAACGGCGCTCGACCGGTACGGGTGGGTCGAGAGTCTGGACGGCGCGTTCCCGCCGAATCGGAGCTACTTCGGGGAGATTAAGGATCTTCCGGTGGGCTCCGGCCGGCTGGAGTCCTCGGTGCGTCGGACCGGAGCGGATTCGATGGAGGTGTCGATCGCCTCGATCGGTTTCAGTTACCTCGTACGGACCGAGGTTGATCACCCCGGAGCGCGGTTCTCGGACAACTACTTCGACCTGCGCGACGGTCAGTCGGCCACCGTCACCGTCCATGGATTGCCGGTGGGAGCCGAGCCGGGGGATCTCCGGATCGGGGCCTACGCCGGCCCGCGCTGACCCGCGCCGAGTCCCGCGTCGGAACGGATGCTGGCCGCGCCGCCCCGCCGGTGTCCCGACCCACCGCGCGGTGGAACCGGTAAGGCGCCGTTCACATCCGATCCCTATGACGAGGGCTCGAAGGGTCGGAGTGGTCGTGGTGTCGGTCGCGGCGCTCGCCGGGTGCGCGGGCGCGCCAGCAGTCGAGGTCCGGGTCGGGGTCGGGGTCGGGGTCGGTCCAGCTGTGTCATCGTCTGGCCGAGCTGCGCCGCTCGTGGGCGCGTCGACGGACACCGTCGGCGGCGCTGCGGTTGCGATCAGGTCCGGCGCTCCGGCGGTTCCGACCCAGTCCGGCGCTCCCGTGACGCTTCGGGTCCGCGTTCCGGTGACCGTGGACGGCGCGATCCATCTGGACCCGCCCCCAGCGGTCGCTCCAGACGTCAGCGCCCCGATCGCCTTGGCGGCGGCCCGTCGCGCCTACGGGGACCCACGCGGAGCGACGCGGACCCGCATCGCGCTGACCAGCTACACCAACGACGCCCAGGGGACCCTCGACGCGAACGGTGCTCTCGTTCCCGACCTGGTCGGGCGGCTCAGCTGGGCCATCGTCGACTACGGCGGGACGTGCCAGGCCGTCGGCCCCGCCCCGGCCCGGTCGGCCTCACCGATGCCGCCGCCAACCTTCAACCACTGTTTGACGATCTCCGTCATCGACGCCCACACCGGAGCGCCATTGGACAGCCACCTCGACGGCGGTCCCGCCGTCGCAGACATCGCCCTGCGCTGACTGCGAACGCCGGCCAGGCCCGTTCAACGCCACCGGCTGGACGCCTCGCTGTCCGGAATCGACAGAACCGGGGCCTTTGGCGGCAGTTGAGGCCCGATTTCGGCCCGGTCGTGTCGATTCCGGACAGTCAGCCGCGGCAGCCCTGCCGTGGTGACCGACTCCCGGAAGGTGTGGGCCATGCGCGGTGACGAGCACAGGTACACATCGCCGTCGGCGGGGTCGGGGACCCCCCGCAATACCACCGACCGGGTACGGCCCGGAGTTCACGGCTCGTTCATGCCGGTGTCGGGTTCCCGTCGTTCATGATCTCTAACGTCCGTGGCGATGTCCCCGCTCCGCAGGTCCCCGAAGCATTCCGAGCACGACTCCTCTGCCGGCGGGATCCTCCCGTCTGCGAGGGGCCTTGACGCGGCCCTCTCCGCCATCGGGGTGAGCAAGTTCTACGGCGACGTCATCGCGGTGGACAAGCTTTCACTGCAGGTCCGCCGGGGCGAGGCCCGGGGCCTCGTCGGTCCGAACGGTGCTGGCAAGACCACGCTCATGGCAATGGTGCTCGGGCTGTCCCGGCCGGATCGGGGATCGCTGACCGTCCTGGGTCAGTCGTCATCCACCGGGCGCGGGGGGACTCCGGCCGGGGTGTCGGGGTTCGTCGACACCCCGACGTTCTACCCGCACCTGTCCGCTCGGCAGAACCTGCGGCTGCTGGCGGACCTCGGCGGCCGGATCGCGAGCCGGGACATCGAGCCTGCCCTGGAACGGGTGGGGCTCGGTGAGGTCGGCGGGGACAGGGTCGGCGGGTACTCCCTGGGCATGCGCCAACGGCTGGGGCTCGCCTCAGCGCTCGTAGGCCGGCCCCGTCTGGTGGTGCTCGACGAGCCGACGAACGGCCTGGACCCGGGCGGCAAGCGGGACGTGCGTGAGGTGATCCGGGACCTCGCCGCCGCGGACGTGGCCGTGCTGCTGTCCAGCCACCAGATGGACGACATCGAGGCGCTCTGCTCGACGGTGACCGTGATGTCCGGCGGGCGGGTCGCCTTCGACGGTGACCTCCGGAGCCTGCGCGCGTCGGCTCCGGCTCCCGTGTACCGCCTTCGCACCAGCCACCGGGACGCTGCGCTCCGGGTCGCGTCCCACGCTGCCGGTGTCGAGATCGTGGCCGGCACCCCGAGCGTCGACCGCGGCCTGCTGACTGTCCGCGCTCAGCAGGCCGCGGTGGACCGGTATCTGGCCGACCTGATCACCGACGGGGTGGCCATTCGTGAGTTCGGGCCGCTGCTCTCCCCGCTGGAGGCGCTGTTCATCCAGCTGACGGACCCGGCGGCCGCGGACGTCGGCCCGGCCGGCGACCTCGGACCGGTCGGGCAGGCCGCGCCCGAGCCGACGGGGGCCCCGGTATGACCGCCGTGGCCTACGGGCGGCCACGTTCGACCACCCGCGCGCCCGCGCTGTGGCGGGTCTACCGGGTGGAGATGGTCAAGCTGCTCGCGCAGTGGCGGACCCGGCTGGCCCTGCTCGCCTGTCTGCTCGCTCCGGTGGCCTTCGCACTCATCGTCGGCAACCAGCAGAGCCTGCCGACGGACTCGCTGTTCGGACGCTGGCTGCACGAGTCGGGTTACGCGGCTCCGCTGGTGGTCCTCGGGTTCTCCGGCCTGTGGGTGCTGCCGGTCGTGGTCGGGATCGTCGCCGGGGACATGTTCGCCGTCGAGGACCGGCTGGGTACGTGGCGGATGTTGCTGGTGGGCGCACGCAGTGTGCGGCTCGTCTTCGCCGCGAAGGCGTCGGCCGCCGCCAGCTACGCGGTGGCCGTCGTGATCACGCTCGGGGTGAGCAGCACCGCCGCCGGGGTCCTGGTCGGCGGATCCCGGCCGTTGGTCGGGCTCAGCGGCCAGCTGGTGTCCTCACCCGTCGCGGTGCGGCTCATCGCGATCAGCTGGATCTCGGCGCTGGCCCCGGCGCTGGCCTTCGCCGCCTTCGGACTGCTGTTCTCGGTCGCCTTCCGTTACTCCCCGGCCGCCGTGGCTGCCCCGATCCTGCTCGCGCTGGTGTTGCAGCTGGTCGCGCTCGCCCCGCTGCCCGCAGTGGTCCGGGTCCTGTTGCCGACCACGCCGTTCACGACGTGGCGCGGCCTGTTCGCGGTGCCCGGCTTCCACGCTCCGCTGGTGTGGGGCCTGGCCGTCAGCGGGGGGTGGGCGGTCGTCGGGACAGCCGGTGCCTACCTGCTCCTGACCCGCCGCGAGTTCTCCACCGGAGGTCGGTTCCGCGCCGCCGCCGGGCAGGTCGGGATCCTCGGCGGAGCGTTCGGTCTCGTGGCTGTGGCGCTGGTCGCCGTGGCGGTGCTGACCGGTGGCCCCGCGGCCAGCGGGATCACCCAGCCCAAGCTCGAGGCGACGCTGGCCACCACGTTCGCGCACCTCTATCGGCTCCAACAGCGTCAGCTCGGCCATCCCGACACCAGCCTGGCCACGATCGCAGCCACCGCTTCGTGCGAGAAGGGCGGCCCGGCGACCGCGAACGTCGGCCCGGGCACCGGCTGGCGCTGCGTCGTCTCCTGGCACGTGGCCGGAGCCCAGACCCCGGCCCAGGCGCTGTACCAGCTCGAGGTCGCCGCCGACGGACGGTACGTGGCCGACGGCGACGGCCCGCGGACCGTCAATGGCTACACCACCGTGACCACTCCCCGGGGAACCCGGGTCAATCCCCTCTGGCAGTTCGACAGCGTCGTCGATCTCGGCTCACCCGCCGACCCGAAGTCCTGACCACACACACCGAAAGGACGTCTCATGCAGATCACCCGTCAACACCGGCAGCGCCGCTCGTGGCGCCCGACCCCGATCGTCGCGGGGACCGCCGCCGTCGCGGTCGCCCTCTCCGGGGTCGGGATCGCCGCCGCGGCTACCAACGGCTTCGGGACCAGTCACGTCGGTCAGAACACGGCGGCCGGCTACCTGCTGGCCTCCAACCAGACCGTCAAGCCGATCGGGCAGCGGGTGCTGGTGACCAACGGCAAGCTGATCTCGTCCACGCTGAGCCCGGACGGCCGCCACCTGGCCGCACTCACCGCGGGACGGGGGATCGCGCTGACGATCTTCGACCAGGCCGGGAAGATCGTCCAGCAGGTTGGGACCTCTCCTACCGCCGACCTACAGATCGATAGCAACAATGTGGGCCAGGAGGGACCGACCTACTCCCCGGACGGAAAGACCCTCTGGATGGCACAGGTCAACGGGTTCGAGCGGTTCCCCGTCAACCCCGACGGGACCGTTGCCAAGCCGACCTTCGTGGCGCTGGCCAAGCAGGGCAGCCGGTCCGCGGTGCCCGCCGGGGCGGCGTTCAGCCCGGATGGAACCACGCTGTACGCCGCGTTGAACGGGCAGAACGCTCTCGGCGTGCTGGACGCGGCAACCGGCAAGCTGCTGGCCCGCTATCCGGTCGGCAACGCACCCCGGCAGGTGCAGCTGATCGGCACCACCGCGTACGTGTCCAACGAGGGCGGACGGTCCGCGACCCCCAACGACTTCACTCTGAACTCGTACGACACGAACATCGTCGCTGACCCCACCACCGGTGCCACGACCACCGGGACGGTGTCGGTCGTGGACGTCACCAGCGACCCCGGGTCGGCCAGGGTCGGCTCGATCCCGGTCGGACTGCACCCCACCTCGTTCTATCGGCACGGCGCAGCGCTGTTCGTCACCAACACCGGCAGCGACAGCGTGTCGGTCATCGACACTGACAAGAACCAGGTCGTGCAGACCTTCAACACCCGCCCGTGGCCCCAGGCGGCCGTGGGCTACCACCCCAACGCGATCACGATGCCCGACGCCACCCACATCCTGGTCAGCCTCGGCCGCGCCAACGCCCTGGCCGTCTACGGCTACGAATCCCCGCAGGCCCCGGTCACCTACCAGGGGCTGCTGCCTACCGACTACTACCCGGTCAACGTTGTCACCTCCGCCGCCCTCGGCGGAAAGGTCGTGGTCACCAATGAGCGCGGCATCGGCTCGCGCGGACCGGTCCGGACCATCGCCAAGGGTCCCGGCACGCAACCCGCCACCGGGCACAACACCCACGACGTCACCGGCTCATTGACGGCCTTCACCATGCCCGACAAGCCGCACCTGCGCCAGTACACCCAGCAGGTCTTCCAGCAGAACAACTGGACGCCCGCCAACGCCCGCGCTGCGGCCGGCTCCCGGCACCCCGCGCCGCAGCCGATCCCGGTCCGACTCGGAGACCCATCCCCGATCAAGCATGTCTTCCTCATTGTGAAGGAGAACCGGACCTACGACCAGGTCCTCGGGGATCTACCGAAGGGCAATGGCGACGCGTCGCTGGCGCAGTTCGGGAAGGCCGTCACCCCGAACCAGCACGCCCTGTCCAGCCAGTTCGGCACCTACGACAATAGCTACGACATCGGCACCAACTCCGCCGAGGGTCACCAGTGGCTCATGCAGGCCGACGACCCCGGTTACGTGGAATCCCAGTTCGGCGAATACGAGCGCAGCTACGGCCAGGCCGACGACGCGCTCGGTCACCAACGGGACGGGTTCCTGTGGAACGCGGCCGCGCAGGCCGGTCAGACCACCCGGGTGTTCGGTGAGTACAACAACTCCTTCACCGCGCCCCCCAACACCACGTGGGCGGATTACTACGCCGACTCCCAGCAAATGGAGAAGACCGGCAGCGGGCCGACCATCCAGACCGACACGTCCTCGGTCATCCCGTCGCTGAACGCCATCACCAACCACGCGTTCCCACGGTTCAACCTGACCGTGCCAGACCAGTATCGGACCGACATCTGGCAGCAGGACTTCAAGAAAAACGGCCCGGCGAACCTGAACCTCATGTGGGTGATGGACGACCACACCGGCGGATCCAATACGCCGGACCCGATCGCGCAGGCGGCCGACAACGACCTGGCCGTCGGCCGGATCGTCGACACCATCACCCACAGCACGTACTGGAAGGACTCCGCGATCTTCGTGATCGAGGACGACAGTCAGAACGGCGTCGACCACGTCGACGGCCACCGCGGCCCGCTGCAGATCATCAGCCCCTACGCGCTGCACGGAAAAGTCGACAGCACCTACTCCACCCAGCTGAACGTCATCCGCACCATCGAGCAGATCCTCGGGATCAGCCCGATGAACCAGAAGGACCGGGCCGCGACCCCGATGCAGGCCGCGTTCACCCACAAGCCGGACATGACCCCGTATACGACCCGACCCAACCAGGTCCCGCTCACCTACGGCCTCCCGCCGCAGGAGCCCGCCACCGGGACGGGTCCCGGCCTGTCGGTGACCAACGCAGAGATCGTCTCCGGCACCGCAGCGGTCTATGCCGGCTCGGGCAGGGACAGCAACGTCCGGCTCAGCATCGACGGGCGCCAGGCGCCCACGACCCCCACCACGCACGGACCCGGGTTCGTCCAGTTCGAGGCGTCTGGCCTGCAGGCCGCGCCCGGCGCCTTCCTGGACACCGTCACCGTCAACGGCCACACGTTCCCGCTGCAACACACCTACAGCGCTGGCCAGACGGTCACCCTGCCGGTGCCGGCGGGAGTGCTCACGGCGGGACCGAACACCGTCACCGTCCGCAGTGGAACGACGACGTCGGCCACCGGGACCGCGGAGAACAACGACAACTTCACCGTGACCAACCTGCGGGTGCACGTGCTGGACGGCACCGACGTCCACGACCCGGCCGTGCCCGACGACCAGGTCCGCGCGGTCAACGACACCCACCTGACGGCGACCTCGTCGTTCACCCTCACCGCCCAACAGCTGACCGCGGTCGGCTTCACCACCGACACCACGAAGGTCGCCAACGGCCAGCATCAGCTGACCGCCAGCGGCACCACACCGTCCGGAAAGCAGGAACAGACCACGGCGACCGTCGAGGTCTACAACACCGCGGGGACCACGGCGTCCTCGGGCACCGCAACCGTGCCGGCCGCGCTCCGGGCCGTGTACGGGCAGTGGATGAGCTGGAGTGCCCAGCAGCACTTCACCGGAACGACCGCGCAGCCCGACTACGCGAACCCCGAGCAGGCCAGCCGGCTCACCTGGTATCAGGCACACCAGTGGAGCAAGCCCTACCCGGGTGACCAGCGGATCCTCGCGCCCAACCAGGTCCCCGGCAGGTACCTCCCGGCCGCGGACACCGAGGGCTGAGCAACCCGGCCCGGCCCGAGCCGGTGGGGATCCGCGTGCCGCGCGGGGTCCCACCGGTCGTCGGCACCGAACAGTCCACAGAACCGACCCGCTCGACGATCCGCCGCCGCTAGCGACCCGGCGCGGCGACCGTCCACCCAAGCCCCCGGGCAGCGTCCGCCATCCGCTCGTCATAGGTCACGACCCGTGCGAGGTCCACGCCGAGCTGCTCGGCCGTGGCCAGGTGGATCGCGTCAAGGGAACGGAGCAGCGGCGGGGGAAGTCCGGAGGCGCGCTCGAGCACACGGTCGCCGACCCGTACGAGGTCGAGTCGAGCAAGCACTGCCGCCCCCCGGTGAACCGCGACCTGTCCGTATGGAAGCAACGCTCTCCCGACCTCTGTCCGGGCCAGCGCGCTGGACACCAGAGGGCGCCGACGACGCAGGTAGCGGCGCAGTGCTGCCGACTCAGGTTCCGCGGTCGCAAGCTTCACCAGAGCCGACGAATCCAGGTATGTCGCCCGCTCAGCGCTCATCGCGTCGCAGTCTGGCCAGCACGGACGAGGCCGGCTCCGCTCCGGCGGGCAGCTCCAGAGGTTCGGGCAGATCCTCGAGGTCCTCCGTTGCTGGGAGGACCTCGCCTGCTCGCCGAAGTCGCGCCAGCGGGCCGTCGCCGGTGATCGGGGTGAGCAACGCGACCGGCCGCCCGCGGTCGGTCACCTCGATGGTTTCGCCGCCTTCGACCTGCCGCAACAGCTCGCTGGCCCGCTGCCGAAGTTCTCGTACGCCCACCGTCGCCATGTGCTATTTGTAGCACAACCGGGGACGCGGCGCCGACGCTACTACCAGCCCAGTTCGGCGTCGTCCTCCTGGAAGGTACCGGTGGGGCCGTCGCCGGCGATGGTGGCCATGCGCACGATGGTGGCTGCGCTGATCTGGACCGGCCGGCCGTGACTGTTATCGGCCCCGCCGAGCTCGGTGTCGGTGTAGCCGGGTTCGACCGCGTTGAACTTCACCTCAGGCACCGCTCGTGCGTACTGAACGGTCAGCATGGACACGGCCGCCTTGCTCGCGCCGTAGACGATCGCGGAGACGTGCGACGCCGGACGGGCGGGGTCGTGGTTGGCCGCGAACGAGCCGAGCGCGCTGGAGACATTGACGACAACCGGGTTGGCGGACTTCCTCAGCACCGGCAGCGCAGCCTCGGTGACCCGGACCATCGAGACAGCGTTGGTGTCGAACACCGTGAGCGCATCGGGCCCGTTGCGGGCGAGCAGGGCGATGCCGGCGTTGTTGACGAGCACGTCCAGCCCGCCGTCGGCCTCGATCTGCGCCAGGGCCGCGGCGACCGAGGCGTCGTCGGTGACGTCGAGGTGGACGAACCGGGCGCCGAGCTCGTCCGCGGTCGCGCGGCCGCGAGCCGCGTCGCGGGCGCCGACGTAGACGGTGTGGCCGGCGGCGACGAGCTGGCGGGCGCTCTCCCTGCCCAGGCCCCTGTTTGCTCCGGTGATCAGTGTGGTGGTCATGTGGCAAGCATCCAGTCGGCGTCGACGTTCAGGCAGTCGTCCCCTTTTCATAGGACTGCCAGGGCCAGGACAACCCGGCTGGACCCGCCCACACTGGACCGCGTGCAGTCGTGGGAGTTCGGTCGGTCGGTGCGCCGGTGGCGTGATCGCCTCGCACCGGAGACGGTCGGGGTTCCCGTGGGCCGGGGCCGCCGGGCCAGGGGGCTGCGGCGTGAGGAGCTAGCCGGGCTGGCCGGGATCTCGGCCGACTACCTGACCCGGCTCGAGCAGGGACGAGCGACCGCTCCCTCGGTGCAGGTGGTGGAGTCTCTGGCCCGCGCCCTCCGCCTGTCTGACGCGGAACGTGACGTGCTCTACCGGCTGGCCGGGCACGCCACTCCGGGGCCGGACGTCGTTCCTTCCCGCATCACGGCGAGTACGCAACGCCTGCTGGACCGCCTGGCGAGCACGCCGGTCGCGGTCTATGACGCCACATGGACCCTGATCATGGCCAACGCCCCCTACGACGCGCTCATGGGCGAGACGTCGACCTGGCGGGGGTTCGAGCGCAACGCCATCTGGCGCAACCTCGCCGGGTCCGTAACGCGTGTGGTCCACACGCCACCGGAGCTGGCCGTTCTGCAGGCGCAGCAGGTGGCCGACCTTCGCCTGACCGTCACCCGCTACCCCGCCGACCGAACGCTGCGCGCGCTCGTCCGCGAACTGTCCGCTCAGAGCCCACGCTTCGTCGAGCTGTGGCAGTCCGCTGATCCCGACCTGCGCCAGGACACATCGAAGCGCAAGGTGATCGACCACCCCGCGGTGGGCCCGATCGCCCTCGACTGCGACGTGCTGCTCGTGGCCACCGACGATGTGCGGATCGTGATGTACACCGCCGAACCAGGGACCGATGACGCCGAGCGCCTCGCACTGGCTGTCGTCGTCGGCTTGCAGACACTTGCTGAGTAGCGCCGCCGCCGCACGACTCCGGCCGAAGATCAGTCAGGCGCCGACGTAGGCCGCCAGGTGCTCCCCGGTCCGGGTGGATCTGTCGGCGACGAGGTCGGTGGGGGTGCCCTCGAACACGACCCGCCCGCCGTCGTGACCCGCGCCGGGACCAAGGTCGATGATCCAGTCCGCGTGGGCCATCACGGCCTGGTGGTGCTCGATGACGATGACCGACGTGCCGGCGTCGACCAGCCGGTCCAGCAGGGCGAGCAGCGCCTCGACGTCGGCCAGGTGCAGCCCGGCGGTCGGCTCGTCCAGGACGTAGACATCGGCCTTCCCGCCCAGGTGGGCTGCCAGTTTCAGTCGCTGGCGTTCCCCCCCGGACAGCGTTGTCAGTGGCTGTCCCAATGACACGTAGCCGAGCCCGACATCGGCCAGTCGCCCCAGGATCGCCGCGGCCGCTGGGATCCGCGCCGGCCCGTCGGCGAAGAACTGCTGCGCGTCCGTCACCGACATGGCGAGCACCTCGGCGATATCGCGCCCACCAAGGGAGTACTCCAGGACTTCGGCCTGGAAGCGTTTCCCATCACATTCCTCGCACGTGGTGGCGACGCCGGCCATCATCGCCAGGTCGGTGTAGATGACCCCGGCACCGTTGCAGGCCGGGCAGGCGCCCTCGGAGTTCGCGCTGAACAGCGCCGGCTTGACTCCGTTGGCCTTCGCGAACGCCTTCCGGATCGGGTCGAGCAGCCCGGTGTACGTGGCCGGGTTGATGCGCCGGGAACCGCGGATCGGCGCCTGGTCGACCGTCACCACGCCATCGCGACCCGACACCGAGCCCTGGACCAGCGAACTCTTCCCCGACCCGGCCACCCCGGTCAGCACCACCAGCACGCCGAGCGGGATGTCCAGGTCGACGGAGCGCAGGTTGTGCCGGTCGGCGCCGCGGACCTGCAGGGTCCCGGTCGGGGTCCGCGTCGACTTCTTCAACCGCGCCCGGTCGTCCAGGTGCCGCCCGGTCAGCGTGCCGCTGGACCGCAGCCCCGCGACGGTGCCGGCGAAGACCACCTGTCCGCCCGCCGCGCCGGCGCCCGGCCCGAGGTCGACGGCGTGGTCGGCGATCGCGATGACCTCCGGCTTGTGCTCGACCACCAGCACCGTGTTGCCCTTGTCCCGAAGCGCCAGCAGCAGCTCGTTCATGCGGGCGATGTCGTGCGGGTGCAGCCCGATGGTCGGCTCGTCGAAGACGTAGGTGACGTCGGTCAGCGGGGAGCCGAGGTGGCGGATCATCTTGACGCGCTGGGCCTCGCCCCCGGACAGCGTCCCGGATGCCCGGTCCAGGCTCAGATAGCCCAGCCCTATCTCCACGAACGACGCGAGGATGTCGGCCAGCGACTCCAGCAGCGGCGCCACCGTTGCGACCTCGTCCAGACCGCGCACCCACCCTGCGAGATCACTGATCTGCATCGCACTCGCGTCGGCGATGCTGATCCCGTCGATCTTGGAGGACCGGGCTGCCTCGTTCAGCCGGGTGCCGCCGCACTCGGGGCAGGTGGTGAACGTGACCGCCCGCTCCACGAAGGCGCGCACATGCGGCTGCAACGTGTCGACGTCCTTGGACAGCATCGACTTCTGGAGCTTGGGAACCAGGCCCTCGTAGGTCAGGTTGATCCCGTCGACCTTGATCCGGCGGGCCTGGCCGTGCAGGAACTCCTCGCGCTGCTTCTTCGTGAATCGGGCGACGGGCACGTCGGCCGGCACGACGGCGGCGAAGATCCGCCCGAACCATCCGTCGGCGCTGTAGCCGGGCACGGTGATCGCGCCCTGCGCCAACGACTTCGAGTCGTCGAAAAGCTGACTGAGGTCGATGTCGGAGACCGAACCCCGGCCCTCACACCGCGGACACATTCCCCCGGTGACGCTGAAGCTACGCCGTTCCTTGACGGTCTTTCCGCCGCGCTGCAGCGTGACCGCCCCCGCTCCACTTATCGAAGCGATGTTGAAGGAGAACGCCTTCGGCGATCCGATGTGCGGCTTCCCGAGTCGGCTGAACAGGATCCGCAGCAGGGCGCCCGCGTCGGTCGCGGTGCCGAGCGTGGAACGCGGATCGGCGCCGATCCGCCGCTGGTCGATGATGATCGCGGTCGTCAAACCCTCCAGGACGTCGACCTCGGGCCGGTCCAGCGTCGGCAGGAAACCCTGGACGAATGCGCTGTAGGTCTCATTGATCAGCCGCTGCGACTCCGCGGCGACGGTGTCGAAGACCAGCGAACTCTTGCCCGACCCGGAGACCCCGGTGAACACCGTCAGCCGACGCTTAGGTATCTCGATGCTGATATTCTTCAGGTTGTTCTCGCGCGCCCCGGTTACGCGGATAACTTCGTGACTATCCGCGGCCGTCACCGCTGGCGCCGACCCGTCTCTGCTCGTTCTACTCATCCCGTTGTGCCGGATGCCAGCTCGTTGATGCGGATCAGGTTTCCGGCCGGGTCGCGAAAGGCGCAGTCGCGCACACCGTATGGCTGCTCGGCCGGTTCCTGGACGACTTCGGCGCCACTGGCCGCGACCTTGGCAAAGGTGCCGTCCAGGTCGGAAGTCGCCAGCACGATGATCGCGTAGGTGCCCTTGGCCATCATCTCCGCGACGGTCCGGCGTTCGGCGTCGGTGATGCCGGGGTCCACGGCCGGCGGCGTCAGGACCAGCGACGTTGCGGGCTGACCGGTCGCGCCGAGGGTGATCCAGCGCATCGCGCCCCCTCCCACGTCGTTGCGGACCTGAAAGCCGAGGGTGTCGCGGTAGAACGCGAGGGATGCGTCCGGGTCGGTGTGCGGCAGGAAGCTGTAGTGGATGCTGATGTCCATGCCGGTCACGCTAGATGCGCACTCCCGGCTCGGGCTTCTCGATTCCTGACCGGTCGGGTCACCTGTTTGACGATGCACGACGGGACCCCTGCGCTCGCCCCGACGCCGCCGCGTCGGTAGACGCCGGGGGACACCCCGACCAGCTCGGTGAAGCGGGTGCTGAACGTGCCCAGCGACGCGCAACCGACCGCGAAGCAGACCTCGGTGACGCTCAGGTCGCCCCGACGCAGCAGCGCCATCGCCCGCTCGATGCGTCGGGTCATCAGATAGGCGTACGGCGGCTCCCCGTATGCGAGCCGGAACTGGCGGCTGAGGTGCCCGGCGGACATGTGCGCGCCCCGGGCCAGCGCCGCGACGTCCATCGGCTGTGAGTACTCCCGGTCGATGCGGTCGCGGACCCGGCGTAGCAGTGCCAGGTCCCGCAGCTGTTGGGCCCTCGCGGTTGTGCCGGTCACCGCCGCGATCGTGCCACCTGCGCCCGGGGTCCCCGGCGTCCACCATCAGCGGTGTCCCACCATCAGCGGTGTCCCACCATCAGCGGTGTCCAGCAAAACCGCGCGTCCGTCCGGCCACCGGGTGCAGTGCTTGCATGTCGAGAAGCCGCGACCGGCTCCGCTCACCAGATGGCGGGCAGCGACCGGCGCGGCCCACAACCCAGGAGGCGACCATGGCGAAGTACCTGCTGCTCAAGCACTACCGCGGCGGCCCGGCGCATCATCATCCATTTCCCCCGATGGACCAGTGGGCCCCCGCGGACGTGGCGGCGCATATGGCATTCCTCGATCACGTCAGCGAGCTGCTGCAACGCAACGGCGAATACGTCGACGCGCGGGCGCTCACACCTACGCAAACATGGGTCCGCTACGGCGGGCCGGACGCCGCGCCGGTGACCACCGACGGGCCGCTACCGGAGACCAGCGACCTGGTGGCGGGCTGGTACAAGATCGACGTCGAGTCGCATGAGCGCGCGGTCGAGCTCGCGGCCTACGTCTCCTCCGAGCCCGGGCCGGGGGGTGAGCCGCTCTATGAGTGGATCGACGTCCGGGAGGTCATGTCCGGGGAGCCGTCGCACGACTGAACCCGACCTGATCGGCGTGATCGAGGAACCGGCGTGACAGCAGTGGTCGAGGAACCGACGCCAGAGCGGGACGAGGGTGTGCTCCGGGCCCTCGTCCCGCGGGTGCTCTCCGGCCTCATCCGGCGGGGCGAGGATTTCGATGCCGCCGAGGAAGCGCTGCAGGAGGCGCTGCTGGCGGCGTTGCGGGTGTGGCCGGAGCACCCGCCGCGCGACCCACGTCGGTGGCTGACCACGGTGGCAACGCGGCGCCTCGTCGATGCCCGCCGCAGCGAGGTCGCCCGTCATCGCCGCGAGGAGCGGACCTACGCCGAGCCCCGACCGGTGGGCACCGAGCAGGGCGACGACACCCTGTTCCTGCTCTTCTGTTGCTGCCATCCGCAACTCTCGCCCGCCTCACAGGTGGCTTTGACCTTGCGTGCGGTCGGCGGCCTGACCACGCGGGAGATCGCGGACGCCTACTTCGTGCCCGAGGCGACGATGGCGCAGCGGATCAGCCGGGCCAAGGCGACGCTGCGCGGTCGTCGGCTGGACCAGCCCGGCGACGTTGCGGTCGTGCTGCGCGTGCTCTACCTGATCTACTCGGCCGGCCATGCAGGGCGAATGACGCTGGCGGCCGACGCCATCCGGCTCGCCCGCCAGCTCACGCTGCTGACCGAGGAACCGGAGGCGCGTGGGTTGCTCGCGCTGATGCTGCTCAGCCATGCCCGACTGCCGGCGCGGCTGGACGCAGGGGGTCGCATCGTCACCCTCGACCGGCAGGACCGCGGCCTGTGGGACACCCGGCAGATCGCCGAGGGGGTGCGGGTACTGCAGTCGGCGCTGGCCGCGCAGCGCCCCGGTCGGTATCAGGTGCAGGCCGCCATCGCCGCGCTGCACGACGACGCGCCGAGCGCGGAGCAGACCGACTGGCCGCAGATCCTTACCTGGTACGACGACCTGGTCGCCCTCACCGAGGACCCGGTTGATGAGGATCCCGCCGCAGTGCTGGGCCGCGCGGTCGCGGTCGGTCACGTGCTCGGCGCAGCCGCGGGACTGCGCGAGACCGACCGGCTGAGCGGGGTGCTCGCCGACCGCCACCGATGGCATGCGGTCCGTGGCTACCTGTATGAACTCGACGGCGATCTGCAAGCCGCTGGCGCGGCCTACGCGGATGCCGCCCGTCGCGCCACCGACGTCGCCGAGCGGAATCACCTGATCCGGCAGGCCGCCCGCGCGCGCGCCGCCGGGCCCGCGGGAAACAGCGATGTGCCCGAACGTTCTCCGTAGGCCCGGCCACTGAGCTACGGACGCCGACCACGCTCGACGCGCTGGCCCGCTCCTCACGAGTGGTTCTCTGGTCGCCTGCCTACGGTCCGGTCGGCGGTCAGCAGTGGGAACAGGGACACCCAGTCCTCGGCGGAGAGCTGGCGGGGTAGCGCGTCCGGAGGAAGGCCTCGACGGCGCAGCCACTGGGTCGCTGCTCGGGCAGGCAGTCGGCGGCGTAGACCCTCGGCGAGTCCGCGGCCGGGTCCGGTGAACAGCTCACGCACCAGCCGTTGGTAGGCGCCGCGTTCGCGCTGACCGAGTAGCGGGTGCTCGCGGCGACGGATCACCAGGATGCCGCCGTCGACGGCGGGGACCGGGGTGAATGCGGTGGCCGGGACGCGTGGGCCCAGCTCGAAGTCGTACCAGGGCCACCAGCTGGCGGTGAGCAGGGTCGTGCCCCCGACGGCCGCGCGCTTACGGGCGACCTCCCACTGCACGAGCAGGACCGCGGTGTGCCACCGCTGACGGGAGAGCAGTGCGCGCAGCAGCGGTGTCGTGATGCCAAACGGGACGTTGGACAGGATGTGGTGAGCGCCGGGATGCTCGACGTCGAGCAGATCGGCGTGCAGAACTTCGACACGGCCGCCGAAGCGTCGGCGCAGTCGGAGCACCGCTCTCTCGTCCAGCTCGATCGCGGTCACCGGCAGCCCCAGCTGTAGAAGCGCGGTGGTGAGAGCACCGTTGCCGGCGCCGAGTTCCACGATGGGCAGCGGCGGGGCGTGCCGGAGGATATCGGCCATCGCGGCGGGGAACCTCTTGTCCAATAACAGGTTCTGGCCGAGTTCCTGCCGGCCGCGGTACGGGGTTCGTGCGGGCGTCCGCGATGTGTGCTGGGGCTGATGGTGGGAGCGGGGCATGGCGATGTCCTGTCGGGTCGGCGGATGCCGAGCGGGCGGGACAGCAGGTCGACGTACGACCAGGGGCTGGTGTCCGGACGCGCTCAGCGACGGCATGAACCGGCGGCGCGTCCCAATACGGGTTTCCCACGTGGGAGGCAGGGGCGACCCAGCTCGGATCAGAGTCCGAGCGGGACAGGCGGCGCCGGTGTCAGGCGGTACGCGTGCGCGTGAATGTCATAGACATGCCTGAAGAGTAAGGCAGACCGACCGTCGCACGCGCAGGGGGCTCCCGCGCGGGCCTCCCGCCGGTCACCCCTGCTCGCCGCTTGGCCAGGCGTCGAGGAGCGTCCGGAGCCGCTCTAAGGCCCAGGGCACGTCGTGGCCATCGGTGTCGAGAACGACGTCCTCGAGCGCTGCCTGCTCAAGGTCATTCTGCTGGGCCAGTGCCTTCTTCCACACAGCGTCGGCGTCGGGAGCGGACAACCCGGTCAGCGCGTCCCCGGCCAGTGAGGACCAGCTGGCGGGCGCCGATCGCCTGGTACTGCGCCCACAGCTCACCGACGCTGGCGGCGCCCAGTTGGTGGCCGCCGGGGTCACCGACCCGGTCGGGCGCCAGGAAGCTGGTCTGCGAGAGGTCGATGTAGGCCGGGTGCGGCCCGGTCGTGAGCAGTCGCTGGAACAACCCGAAACCGAGCGTCGACTCGCCAACCGCCGTGGGGCCGCACACCAGCACGGCGCGCCCCGGATCGACGGGCGAGGGCGAGGGCGAGGGCGCGGTCACGACGACGGGTACGGGCCGGCGGCTAGAAGGTGTCCCCGGTCCGCCAGGGCATCTCCTGCAGGGTGAGGCTGTTGCCATCGGGGTCTGCGAATCCGGCGTACCTGACTCCGCCGCCGACATCCTGAATCGGACCGATATCCACGCCCCGTTCAACCAGTTCCGCCCGAGCCGCCTCAATATCGGCGACCACCAGGTGCAGCCCCCGCATCGACCCGGGCGGCGCGTCGTAGACAGGCAGGCCGCTGCCCAGCCCGATCGAGCAGGCCGAGCCCGGTGGGGTCAGCTGGACCACCCGCACACCTGGGGCGGGCTGGACGTCGACGTCGACGACCAGGCCCACCCGCTCGGAGTAGAAGGCCTTGGCCCGGTCGACGTCGCTGACCGGAATCGGGACCAGCTCGAGCTTCATGTCCATCTGCGAAGTCTGCCCGGTCTTGACTCCCGTAGGCGGTCCTCGCCAGCGCCTCTAGTGTCGCGTGTAGGAAGTGGTTTTCGGGGCGCGTGGTTTCGCGTGGGAGACGATCTGGTCCGCGGATTTGGTCCAGGTGAAGGGTTGGGCCCGCTCGTTCCAGCCGTCGATGTAGGTGGCGATCGCGGTTTCGAGATCCTTGACGCTGGTGAAGGTGCCTCGTCGGATCGCCTGACGGGTGATGATCCCGAAGAAGATCTCGACCATGTTCAGCC